>OHEJ01000787.1_pt1 | contig 10674 bp, 11 predicted proteins | sample 1567261 | NCBI WGS metagenome assembly OHEJ01 (sample SAMEA3879550, study PRJEB24766) | human gut metagenome | biome: human-associated habitat; feature: feces | place: USA | collected 1985/1987 | reverse complement strand
TTCTCACGACATTTTTGTGAGAGATGGCTATACATACAAGCCTTTCGGTTCGCATATCAAGCCCGATTATGCCGTTTTCGTTGAGGGAACGGACGAGAATTCCGCTAAGTATGCGAGCATTATGGCTATCACCCTTTCTTCCATAAAGCAGTATTACGATGAAAAATATGACCGCAGCAACTTCATCAAGAACGTTGTTCTCGACAATATCCTCCCCGGAGATATTGTTGTAAAGGCAAGAGAACTTCACTTCAACAGTGATGTGAGCCGTGTTGTTCTCCTCATAAGGATCATTTCTTCCAACGATGTTTCCGCATTCGATATCATCCAGAACCTCTTCCCCGACAAGACAAAGGATTTCGTTCTCAATATCACGGAATCGGATATCATTCTTGTCAAGGAAGTTAAGAGCAATGTTGAGTCCAAGGATCTTGAAAAGCTTGCACGCTCTATATCCGATACGCTTTCGAGCGAATTCTACACAAGAGTAAATGTCGGTATCGGCACAGTAGTTGTCGGCATAAAGGATCTTGCACGTTCGTTCAAGGAGGCGCAGATAGCCCTTGAAGTCGGCAAGGTTTTCGATACGGACAAGTCTATCGTTTCCTACGATAACCTTGGTATCGCAAGACTTATCTACCACCTCCCGACAACACTCTGCGAGACCTTCCTCCAGGAAGTTTTCAAGAAAGGCTCTATCGAATCGCTCGACCATGAAACACTGTTCACTATCCAGCGTTTCTTCGAGAACAATCTGAACGTTTCCGAAACATCGAGAAAGCTGTTCGTTCACAGAAATACACTTGTTTACAGACTTGAAAAGATCAAAAAGCTCACAGGACTTGACCTCAGAGAATTCGACCACGCTATCGTATTCAAGATCGCTCTTATGGTAAAGAAGTATCTTTCGGCAAACCCTGTTAAATTCTAAAAAGCACGATCAAGGATCGGCGTAAATTAAACAAAAATGGGGGCAGTTTTATCCTGCCCCTTTCTGTTCTTATGAAAAAATTGATTGGCGGTGCAAAATTTGGTTGAACTTCGTAATGTATCTGTTACATATTCAAACGGCGTTGACGCTCTGAATGATGTCAGCATTAAGATAAAGGACGGCGAATTCGTGTTCGTTGTCGGCAAATCGGGCGCAGGAAAAAGTACGTTCATAAGACTGCTCTTAAAAGAGATCGAACCCACCAAGGGCAGGCTTCAGGTAAACGGCTTTAACCTCACAAAAATGAAGAAGAGAAACGCTTACAGGCTTAGAAGAACCATCGGCTGCGTTTTTCAGGACTTCAAGCTTATCGAGAGCATGAACGTTTATGACAACGTTGCATTCGTGCTTCGCTGCATCGACGCTTCAAATAAATATATACGAAACAGAGTTCCCTATGTTATCGATCTTGTCGGCTTAAAGGACAAGGCTTACTGCAAGCCGAGCGAGCTTTCGGGCGGTGAAAAGCAGAGAGCGGCTATCGCAAGGGCACTTGTTAACGATCCTCAGCTTATCATTGCGGACGAGCCTACGGGAAACCTTGACCCTGCGCTCAAGCACGATATCGTTGAGCTTTTACAGGCTATCAACGACTGCGGAACGACTGTTATAATGGTCACTCACGAGCATGAGATAGTGCAGGAATTCGGCGGCAGGATAATTTCCATGCAGGACGGACGTGTTGTTTTCGATGATGTTATAAAGTCGAATTATGACCTTGAACACTGATACTCCAAAGGAGAGGGACTAATGAAGCTTAGTGGTGTAAATTACCTGTTCAGTCAGGGAATTAAAAATATCTGGACGAACCGCATAATGTCGGTGGCGAGCTTTTGCATACTTATGGTGTCGCTGCTGTTGGTAGGCTTTTCTGCGCTTTTCATCGTCAATGTAAACTCTATCATCGGCGGCATCGAGAACAAGAACGAGGTCATCATCTACCTTGACGACATAAGCGAGGACGAGATCTCGGCTATGGGAAACAGGCTGAGGGCACTCGACAATATCAGCGATGTCGTTTTCTTCTCCAAGGACGAGGCTTTTGCACAGATGAAGTCGGAAATGGCTGATTCGGAGGAGCTTTTTCAGTATGTCGGCGAGGAAAGCCCTTTGCCCGACTCCTATCGTGTAAAGGTCACAAATATTGAGAATATGAGCAGTACGCTTATGGAAATAAACCGTATGGACGGCATAATCTCCGTCAAGGCGCCGAACGATTTCGTCAATGTTCTCACCGAATTAAAGCGTTTTATCTCGATAATCTCCGTCACGGTGCTTGCGGCGCTCGTCATCGTGAGCCTTGTAATGATCTCCAACGCTTCGAGAGCGAGCGTTGAGATGAGAAAGCGTGAGATCGAGATAATGAAGTATGTCGGCGCAACGAATTCTTTCGTAAAAACGCCGTTCTTCGTTGAGGGAATGGTCATCGGGATAGTCGCAGGTGCGGTAGCTTCCGTTATAACCCTTGCGGGCTATTCAAAGGTAATGGAAATGATAATGAGCCAGCAGACGCTCTGGTCGATCGTGGGAGCAGGAAGCTTCACCCCGACGAGCGGCGTTGCAATGAAAATAGTTATCGGCTACATTGCGGCAGGCGCACTCATAAGCGCAGTCGGAACTGTAATGAGTACGAAGAAATACGTTAAGGTATAAGCATTTGAACATTTTTCGGGAAAGGAGAGCTTCCCTATGAAAAATCCGAAAGGAAAAGAACTGGCGAAGAAGATAGTTTCGCTCACGGCAGCTTTATGTATGGCCGTCGGAGTTATGTCCGATACGGCGATAGATCTTTTTGCCGATACTCAGTCCGATCTTGAAGCACGTCAGGCAGAGCTTGCTCAGGAGCGCAAGGAGGTTGAAAAGGATCTTGCGAAATACAAGGACGATGCACAGCAGACAGAGGAATACCTCGCCGAATATGATAAGAAAATGAAGCTCCAGGAGGAGCAGATAGCGAACATCGACGATCAGATAGCGAACTATCAGGAAAAGCTTGACGAGCTTTCCGTCAGCATTGAGGAACGTCAGGCGGAGGTCGATGAGGGCGTTGAGAAATTCCGCAAGAGACTTCGCAGTATGTATATCTCAGGCACGGACAGCTATGCTTCGCTCCTTGTCGGTGCGACCGATTTTTACGGTATCCTCACAAGGCTTGAATTCGCAGAAAGAATTGCAAAGCACGATAATGATATGATTGAGGACTTAAAGTCGAAGATAACCGTTCTCGAAAACGACAAAGCTGACTATGAGGACAAGATCGCAAAGCAGCAGGAGCTTAAAGCGCAGGAAGAAGAATACTACGCAGAGCTTTCCGAGACCTACAACAACCACGCCGAAACAAAGGCTATGCAGGACGCAATGGTTCAGGACTATATGGATCGTTTCGATGATATCGTTGCCGACCAGCAGAAGGTAGAGCAGGAGCTTCAGGAAGAAATTCGCAGGAAGCAGGAAGAAGCCGAGCGCAGACGTAAGGAAGAAGAGGAACGCCGCCGCAAGGAAGAGGAAGAACGCAAAAAGCAGGCGGAAGCCAACGGTGAGGAATACACCGAGCAGGACGTCAGCACGTTCACTTCCTATGAGGACACGGGCTTTATCTGGCCTGTTCCGACGGTGCGCAATATGTCCGATACCTACGGCGACAGATACATTCAGGAAGAAGGCAAGACACGCTTCCACGGCGGTATCGATATCAACAAGCCCAACTGCTACGGTGAACCTATCGTGGCTTCGGCGGCAGGCGAGGTCATCACAGCAGGCAACACGGGAAACGGCTTCGGAAATCACGTTGTCATCGACCACGGCAACTCCATTGCAACGCTTTATGCGCATTGCTCGAGCCTTGCGGTGAAGGTCGGCGATATCGTAGAGCAGGGTCAGGTCATCGGCTACATCGGCGCAACGGGCTATGCTTACGGCAATCACTGCCACTTTGAAGTGCGTGTGAACGGTCAGCGCACAGACCCCCTCAACTATGTAAATATCAACAACTAAGGTGCGGAAAAAATGAACAAAAAGATATCTCTCGGCGCAGCGATAGGCATAATGGCTCTTATCGCTGCAGCGACGTTCATAATCACATACAACTATTCGATGAAGGTCTTTAACGCAACTGTTAAAAACGTTTCGGAAAAGGAAGAAAGCTACACAAAGCTTTCGGAAATGGACAAATATGTCAGAGGAAATTACCTCGGCGAGATCGATGAGCAGCTTCTTGCAGACAGCATTATGAACGGCTATGTTCAGGGCATAGGCGATCAGTACGCTGTTTACTGCACGGCTGACCGATATGCGGAGCTCCTCCAGAGCGACGCAGGCGTTACGGTCGGTCTCGGCTTCACATGGGAACGTGAGGAGAGCGGTTATATAAAGGTCTCCTCAGTCAAGGAAAATTCACCCGCTTCGAGCGCAGGCGTCAAGGCAGGCGACATCATTACAGCCGTGAACAACACGGACGTCATCGCTTATGAAAACGGCTATGAAGAAGCCTCGGGACTGCTTTCCTGCGCAGAGGGAACAAAGGTCAAGCTCCATATAAAGAGAGTTGACGAGAATGCACGCTCCGACTTTTTCTCGGTCGATCTGACATCGGCAAAAACGGAGATAGTTTCCGTAACAAGCTCGCTCATTGAGAATGTCGGCTATATAAAGATATCGACCTTTAACGACAAGACCTCCGCACAGCTTCACAATGCGCTCACAGACGTTATTGAAAATGGTGCGGAATCGCTTGTTTTCGACCTGAGAAACAACAGCGGCGACCTTATGAGTGCGCTCGGCGACAGCCTGAACTGCATCATAGGCGACTGCGATGTTGTAAAGGCGAAATTCTCCGATCATGAGGAATATGTCGTTCACACGACCGAGGCGGAGAAAATTTCAATGCCGATGGCTGTTATCGTGAACGCCGGAACGGCTTCCTGCGGAGAGCTTTTTGCGCTTGCGCTCCGTGATGAATCGAATGCACAGCTTGTCGGAACTTCGACGGCTGGCAAGGGCGTTATGCAGTATACTCACAAGCTTGCGGGCGGCGCAGCGGTAAAGCTCACGGTCGCAACGGTCGAAACGAAGAACAGCGGAAACTTCAACGGAACGGGCGTAAAGCCGAATTTTGAAGTTGCACTTCCGTCTGATGTTGACCTTGAAGCGATCTCAGAGGAAAACAGACTTACCCTCGATACACAGCTCATAAAGGCTGTCGAGGTCGTTCAGACTATCCTTTAAAAAGGCAGGGACGCAATGGGACTTTTAAAAAAAAGCTCTCCCTTTAAAAATTCCGCCGCAGTTCTGGCGGACAGCGGCTTCACCGATGCTTATATCGATGCACTGAAAAAGGACATCGAGCCGCTCAAAAAGCCGAAGGATATCGCAAAGGGGCAGAGCTTTCTCATAAATGCGCTCATCATTGCAGGCAGGCTCGAGGAGGCTTGCTCGCTCTATAAAAAATGCAGCGAGGAGGAGCTTTTCGGCAAGCTGGAAAAAACGCTTTACCCGAACTTGCTCCACAATGTTATTTTTGCGTATTTTATACGGAACAAGTACAAGGACGCCGAGGCTGTATACAAGGAGAAAAACGAGATCGTTCTCAGCGATGCCTCCGATACGATGAAGCGAAGCCTTGCGCTCCATGAGTGTATGAACGGGCGGTATGAGAACGCCGTTACGGTGCTTGCAAAGCTTCTCGACAGCGACTGCAGGTTCGTTGACCTTTGCATAGTGAAAACGGTGCTGAAACTCGATATGTTCAGCCGTGCGAATGAGCTTGCGGCGAATTTCGGCGAATACAAGGGCAGGAACGAGCTTGAAGCCGAGGCGCAGAAGCTTAAAAAGAAAATTTTTGACGGTCTTTCGCCGAAAGAAAAGGTCAGAGCCGTCAAAAGGGGCAAATAAAGGAAAAATGACTACACCGATATACGATTTTGTCAAGGCTTATGCCGAGAGCGGCACTGTGAGAGGTCACATGCCCGGGCATAAGGGAAAAAACTGTTATAAAAGCTTGAAAAAAGCCGCAGGGAGCGAGATTTCTGCGGCTTTTCCGTATGATATAACGGAGATAAAGGGCGCAGACGAGCTTTTTGAAGCTGACGGGATAATTGCGGAGAGCGAGAGGAACGCATCGGAGCTTTTCGGGACGTATGCAACGTTCTATTCCGCAGGCGGCTCAACGCTCTGCATACAGGCGATGCTTGCCGTTTGCGCAAGGCAGGGGGACAAGATAATCGCCGCCCGAAATTCGCACAAGGCTCTGCACAGTGCCTGCATTCTGCTCGGACTTTCGCCCGTGTGGATATATCCCGAATTTGAGGACGGCTCGGCTGTGAGCGGAAAAATAACTGCGGAGAGCGTGAAAAGGCTGCTCGGGGAAAATCCCGATGCGGTCTGTGTTTATATCACCTCGCCCGACTATCTCGGCTCGGTCTCGGACGTAAAGGCTGTCGCAGAGGCGGCGCACTCGTTCGGGAAGCCGCTCATAGTTGACAATGCTCACGGTGCGCACCTTGCTTTCCTTGAAGAAAGCATTCACCCTATCGCACTCGGCGCAGATCTTTGCTGTGATTCGGCGCATAAGACCTTGCCTGTGCTGACGGGAGGTGCGTATGTTCACGTTTCATCGGAAAAATATGCGGCGAAGGTCAAGGAAGCAATGGCTCTTTTCGGAAGTTCAAGCCCGTCCTATCTTATTTTGCAGTCGCTTGATCTTTGCAACAGATATCTTGCGGAGAATTTTAGAAGCGAGCTTTCGCAGACGGTGAAAAGGGTTGAAAAGCTCAAAAAGGACATAAGCGGCTATGTTAGGATCGTTGAAAGTGAGCCGCTGAAGCTGACGATATATGCGCTCCCGAGCGGAATGACCGGGCGTGAGCTTGCCGACAGGCTGAGGGAGAGCAATATCGAACCGGAATATGCCGATGAAACGCACGTTATGCTGATGTTTTCTCCGCAGAATACGGAAAGCGACTTTGAACGTATGAAAAATGCTCTTTGCAATATGATAATGCCGAGGATAAGGCTTATGCCGCCGTCATTTTCGATAGCTCCGCCGCCAAAGGCGATGGAGATGCGTGAGGCGTTTTTCTCCGAGACGGAGACCGTAAAGGTCGATAAAGCACTCGGCAGGATATGCGCACGGACGGAGACTATCTGCCCCCCGTGTGTGCCTGCGGCGGCTTGCGGAGAAATTTTTGACGAAAACACAATAAAAATTTTAAAAATGTATAGCATTTCGGAAGTAAATGTGGTAAAATAAAAAAGGGAATACCCTTTGGAATACCCTCAATTACATATTGCCGTGACTTTTCGCACGGAACGATCGGACAGATACCGACCGCATAAAACCGAAAGGACAGATAGAAATGAAACTTATATATGCTATCGTAAACAATGATGACAGCCATGCTGTTTCATCGAATCTTACAAAAGCCGGATTTTCCGCTACGAAGCTCGCTTATGGCGGGAAACACAACGTTCCTCGTTTGCTCCGAGGACAGTCAGGTCGATGAGATAATCGACATCATAAAGCATTGCTCGAGAAGAAGAAAGCAGTATGTTCCTGCTTCGACAATGGGCGGCGTTGATATGCAGTCAACATCTTTTCCGCTCGAAGTTCCCGTCGGCGGCGCAACTATTTTCGTCACCGACATCGAACGCTTTGAAAAGGTATGAGCATAAAGACTTTATACGGTAAAGCGAGCGTTACCGAGCCGATAAGGGCAATGGTCACGCACGGACGAACTGCTCACGGCTTTCTGCTGACGGGTGAAAAGGGCGTCGGAAAAAAGACCTGCGCACTTTATATCGCAAAATCTATCCTCTGTGAAAACAGTCGGGACGGCGTTCCCTGCGGAGTATGCCGCCAGTGCAAAAGGATAGACGAGGGAACTCACCCCGATGTGATAACTCCGGAGCGGAGCGGAAAAACGCTCGTATATAAAGCGGAGACTATCCGTGAGATGTATGACGACGCTTACACGATGCCGAACGACTGCGACGCTAAGATATACATTCTTCCCGACTGCGAAAGCCTGCAGGAGAGAACGCAGAATATCCTATTGAAGCTGATAGAAGAACCGCCCGACTATGCGTATTTCATCTTCACGGCACAGAGCAAGGGAACATTTCTCCCGACGATACTTTCACGAGTTATAACGCTCGGCATATCCGAGTGCAGTGATGAAGAATGTGCGGCGGCGCTTCGTGAAAAGGGCGTTTACACCGAGGAGCAGATACAGAGTGCGGTCGAAGCCTTTCACGGAAACATCGGACGGTGCGAGAGCTGTCTTGACGGTGAGGGACTTGAAGCTGCCGAGCTTTGCAGGAAGATCGTTGCCTGTATGGCTTCATCGGACGAATACGGACTTTGCAGAGTTCTTGCGGGAATAGGCGAGAACCGTGACAATGTAAAGGATATCCTTGTGATGCTCGACAAGGTGATGCGTGATGTCTGCGAGGTGCGGCTATACGGCGAAAATGCCGTTTTCATTGGCTGTTGCAAAGACGGCGCAAAAAAGCTTGCGGAAAGAATGTCTTTCAAAAAAGCACTTCATATTCACGAAATTATCGGAAAGAATATAAATTACTGCAATGCAAATATAAATGTACCGCTGGCGATGTCTGCGCTTTGCGGTGAGATCATCTGATGCCGCAGGAAGTGGCTGTGGAAAGGTCGGAGTGTTTTGAACGGCTTTTCCGAAAATAAAAACGAAAGGACGAAAAATGGCGGAAATTATCGGAGTGCGCTTTAAGAGCGCAGGCAAAGTTTATTATTTTTCCCCCGGAAAGCAGAAGCTTTCTGTCGGCGAAAAGGTTATAGTTGAAACGGCAAGAGGAGTTGAATGCGGCGAGGTCGCACTTGCAAACAAGCAGGTCGATGACAGCAGGATCGTCAAGCCGTTAAAGGACATTATCCGAAAGGCGACTGAGGCTGACCTTAAAACGGTCGAGCAGAACAAGCAGAAGGAAAAGGACGCTTTCAGGATATGTCAGGAAAAGATAGCGGCGCACAAGCTGGATATGAAGCTTGTCGATGTTGAATGTACATTTGACAACAACAAGATACTCTTCTATTTCACGGCGGAAACGAGAGTTGATTTCCGTGAGCTTGTAAAGGACCTTGCGTCCGTGTTCAGAACGAGGATAGAGCTTCGCCAGATAGGTGTTCGTGACGAAGCAAAGCTTCTCGGCGGACTTGGAATATGCGGAAGAGAATTCTGCTGCAAGTCATTCCTCGGCGATTTTCAGCCCGTTTCTATCAAGATGGCAAAGGAACAGGGACTTTCGCTCAACCCGACGAAGATATCGGGAACGTGCGGACGCCTGATGTGCTGCCTGAAGCACGAGCAGGAAGCGTATGAGGACTTGCTCAAAACGACGCCCAAGGTCGGAGCTTATGTCAGCACGAACAAGTTCAAGGGTCATGTTGAGGAGGTAAATCTTCTCACGGGCAAACTCAAGGTCAAGCCCGAAAAATCGGACGATCCGCCGGCAGTATTCGACAAGTCTGAGGTAACGGTCATTCGTGACGGCAAGATAAAGGTCGATCGTGACGAGGTAAAAGCGCTTAAGTCGCTTGAAGATAAATAAGTTTTTGGAGGGACAGTTTTTATGATCATCAAAAAAATTATTGAAACAAAAAGATTTATCGATGGAACAAGGGATATGCTCGGAGAAAAATGGGACAGCACCAAGGCAGCCCTTAACAGCACAAAGGAAAAGCTTTATGACACCAAGGCAAAGCTTGCTCAGTACAATGTAAAGAAGGTCAGAGCTATTGCTGTCACTCTCGGAGTTATCAGCATCGTTCTTTCCTCGGCTGCGCTTGCGGTATCGATCGTTGCGCTCGTTAAGTCCTGCAAGGCTAAGAAAAAGGCAAAGGTCGATGATTACAGCTACTACATCGACGACCCCGATGATATCGAGAGTTACAGTCTCGGCGTTGACAACAAGAAGATCGATGAAAATGATCTTCCCGAGGATAACGAGGACTGATTTCTGACACGAAGGGAATCTGACAAATCGACGAAGAATAATAATGCCCCCTGCGAACAATGCGCAGGGGTTTCTTTTCGGAGAATATTATGGAGATAAAAATAAAGCTTCAGAACGATGAGATCGCCGAGAAAGCGTGTGGTTTCGCCCGAAATATGAACGGCGCAGAGAATGCGGAGTATGATGGGGAAGAAATAACGGTAACGCTTTCGCCGAACGGCTCGGAAAATGTCGTCAGGACCGCAGTTGAGGGCTATATCGAAGCGATGGGCGGCAGAACGGGCGGAGAAAAAGCCGAAAAATCGCATTCAAGGCTGAAAACCGTGCTTAAATTAGTCACAGCGGCTCTGCTTGCGGCAGTCGGAGCAGTTACAGCACATTTCGGGGCGGAAACAACCTCACTGTTCCTTTATATTGCGGCGTATATCATCATTATCTGGGACATATTTCTGTCCATTGCTGAAAATATAAAGGCAAAACGCCGCCCGAAATTAGCACAAACGGCGGTGGGCGTTCTTACGCTTGTAATGTTTGTTATGGGGCTTTACATACCTGCGATCGTTATTGCGGCAGCGGGGGGATGTTTAATTCGGAATTAGGAATGCGGAATTATTTGCATCGCTCAACTTTGTTTTGGCGAAGCCTTTTGTCATATTATAAAGCAAAATAATTATCAATTTTCAATTCTCAATTATCAA
>OHEJ01000784.1_pt1 | contig 10693 bp, 9 predicted proteins | sample 1567261 | NCBI WGS metagenome assembly OHEJ01 (sample SAMEA3879550, study PRJEB24766) | human gut metagenome | biome: human-associated habitat; feature: feces | place: USA | collected 1985/1987 | reverse complement strand
GTCTGAAACATAGCTGTCCGTCAGCACGACAGGGAGCTTCAGGCCCCGCAAGGTTTCGTAAAAGGGTTCGTTCTCAAACAGGCCCGGCATAAACAGGCCCTCTACATTCCAGTTTCGCAGGAAAGCCGTCAGTTCTTCCGGGTCTGAAATAGCACGGATCATCAGAAAATAGCCCCGTTCCCGCAGAGCCTTCTCCACGGCCCCCGTTAAATCCATAAAAAACGGGTCAGACATGAACTTCTGCTGATCCCTGGATTCCAGGTGGTTGATGAGCGCTACCACCTTAGAGGACCGGGTCCGCATGGCCCGGGCGGAAAGACTGGGCACATAGCCCCGCTCCCGAATGATCTCGTTGATCAGGTCCACCGTATAGCTGGAAACCTTATTAGTGCGGCCGTGGATCACGTTGCTGACCGTGGTAGCGCTGACCCCGGCCTCTCGGGCGATATCCTCAATGGTAACCATTCGGCGTGTGCTCCCTTCCTTTTTTTCTAAAGTTCATTGTACGTTAAACTTCCGGATTTGTCAAGGAAACACAAACTTTTCACAACATGTTCTCTTCTTATCGGCTTCGCCGGAAAGCATTTTTTGTTCCCAAATTATACGGGCAGATATCCCTGCATTTATGGCAATGGATGCGCCAGCTTTTGTTTTCCGGGTCTTCTCCGAATGCATACTCCCAGCATGCCTGTTGGTTCATCTGCGGATCAGCCAGTGCGCCAATGGGGCATGCCTTCACGCATAATCCGCACTGGTTACAGACAGCTTCTTTCAGATCATCCGCTTCTAATTCCGCTTCACAGAGGATTCCGCCCAGCCAAAGCATACTGCCCAGTTCCGATGTGATCAGGAGCGAATGTCGGCCAATCGTTCCCAGTCCCGCGGCCTGTGCCAGATGCTTTAACGAAACAATACAGCGGGAGCGCCCGGTTTTCGTGTCATAAATCGCTTCATTGGTTGGAATAGGCGCACAGGAAATGCCCCTTTTATCCAGTTCAATGCATGCATCCAGCGCGATAGCGTCCATTTTTGCCGTAATGGAATTGCGTATCCGCGTGTACGGCGCATGGGAGACACAGTGCAGTGCCCCCACAGGAAAACGGCACGCAAAAATGATCGCTGACTGGCAGTCGGGCATAACATTCCGGGGATGAAACCCCTCCGGCGCTGCTTCCAGTCGATCCATCCCTGTAATACCGCACAGCTCCGCCCCCAGAGAGAAGAGAATGTTTTTAACCTCCGCGCTGTCAATCATTGCCCTTGGCTCCATAGATCTCCACCTCTGCTGCCTGTCCGGCCTTGGCTCCGGTGTTGGCGGTAAAGACGAAGCGGACATAGCGGGTCTGTACGTTCTCTTCCAGCGGCAGATAGCAGCGGTTATCCGTCAGCGGATCGAATTCCACCGTCCGGCAGGGCAGCAGCGTCTCAAAAGTTTCCCCATCCAGGCTGCCCTGAATTTCCACATCCTGGGTCCGGGCACTCCAGATTTGGCGGGGGTTCAGAAGAATGCCGATGCCGGAAACGGTTCTGGCCTCTTCCAGGTCCACGGTGATGATATTGGGGTAGTCCTCCTGGGCCCCTTCCCAATAGGTGAACCGATCCCCGTCCACGGCGTTGCGGCACTGGTAGATCTGGGTGCTGCCGTTCTGGGTAACGGGATTGCCCAGGGCCAGGTTTTCGCCATAGTCGATCTCCTCCGGCTCCGGCAGGGTCCAGTCGGGATGAACCTCAAAATCCGTCTGATCCGGAGCCGTTACCCAGGTCACGTTGGGATTCGCGGTCCGCGCCGCCCGCTTTTTTTGAATCGTTCGCGCGGTCACAGCGGAGGAGCCCAGAATGACGGCGGCAAAGAAAATCAGCAGCGCGTTTCTGACAGATGTTTTCACGGTGTCTCCCTCCTTACTCAAAGCGAATGTCCGCCGTAAAGCGGTCAATGGTCGTATCGGGGTTCTCCCCATAGTTTTCCTGGGTCACAGCCTTGCCGCAGATAGTAAGCCCCCGGATGGTGATGTCCCGGCACAGATGATCCCCGTCAAAGCCCTGGATGCGGATGGGGCAGAGGTTTCCCTCCTTGAAATCAATGCTGTCGTCCCCATCCAGCACTGTGATACCGTCGAAGGTGGCATTTTCCACCGTGCCCCGGGTCTTGGTGGAGGACCAACTGCTCTGGGCAATCGTAATATCGATCAGCTGGCAGTTTTTCCCCGCGTCGCCCTTGCCCATGGAAGCGTCCTCCACGGTAATATTCTCAAAGCGAATGCCGGAAATCGCCGCATCGTCGGCGTTGTGAATGCTCATAACGGGCTTGTGGAAATTGTGCAGCACCGTAATATCCGAGAAGGTCACGTCCTGAATGACGGGTTTCAATTTGCCGCCTTTGTTGGTCTCGTAGCCTACCTCCATGGACTGAGCCAGGTCCGTCCAGAGCTGGCAGTTCCGGAAGGTAATCCGCTGGCTGTCGCTGCCTTTGAGGTTGGCGTAATTCTTCACCACCAAGCTGTCGTCCCAGGTCCGCAAGAAGCTGTTCTGTACGGTCACATCCCGGCAGGACTGGACGGAAATGCCGTCTCCGTTGGGCCGGGCGGAAATGATCTTCACACCGTCCACTGTAATACCGTCGCAGTTGTACAGCTCCACGCACCAGGCGTTGGGGTCCAGAATGCCGATGCCCTCCACCGTCACATTCTCGCAGTCCCGCAGGCTTACGGGGACATAAGCCGTGCGCTTGTTCAGCATCCAGCTCTTGTTGTTGGAGCCGTCAAAAAAGCCGTGGCCCCGGACGGAGGCGTTCTGAATTTTGCTGCCTACCAGGGTGCCCCGGATCACCGCGCCGCCGGAGATATAGACCTGCATGTCCTCCTCCAACACCATGGTATCGGCGATCCAGGCACCAGGACCGATGTATTTCACCGTATCGGTGCTTTCCGTGGGGGCATCCTCGTCGATGGCGTTGGCAAAGATATACATGGCCTTGCTGGGGCTGCCCTGGTACTCCACCGTGTATACATCCGGCGTTTCAATAGAAAAGCGGATGGTATTGCCCGTCACCTCCGGCTGAATGCCGTAGGAAAGGGGGCGGACCGTGACCGCTCCCAGGTCCGCTTCTCCCGGCAGGGTGATCTCCAGCTCCACTTGCCCGTCCGCGAAATCAAAGGATGCCACCTGCGCGGTGGACAGACTGGGGCTATAGCGACTATCCCAGGTATGGGTGTTGTTGACGGCGGTATCGTAGACGAACAGATTGTTCCCATCTACCCGCATGGAGGCAACCTCCGAGGCTGCAATGGGTTTCGGTCCCTCATAAAGTACTAGCCGGGCAAAAGCTTTCGATGGGCCGAAAATATCCGTTTCCAGCACCAGCACCATCACAACCAGGCATCCGACCGCCAGCAGTCCAAGCAGCCACAAAAGCGAATTTTCGTGTTTTTGCTCCTTTAGTTTGACGTTAAACTTCATATGCTCATCCGCATCCTTCCTCAAAAACTATCTATACTATACCGTTTACAATTCTGCGTGTCAAGGAAATATGAACTGCGCGGTATTCTTCTGCAAAACGCACAAATTCCGTTCCGTGTTACCGGGAATTCCGGAAATGGGATTTGGTATTTCTGCACGAAATTGGCCGCTTGGACAGGCCGAATGCCGAATCTTAAAGCTTGCGGCAAAACAGTGGACGGAAATCATCCCCATGCTACCAGTGCTTTTTTCAATATATGAAACAAGCTTAGTGATTTTCTCAAACTTTCGGTAACTACAAAGGCATTACATTTTCACCATACTGACAAATCTTTCTTCCGTTATCGGCAAAAATCAGACATTCTAATTTTTGCGTTTATTGAAATTTCGCCGATAATGTGCTATACTATTATTTATTAGGAAGAAAGTGAGGGTTCGTTATGAAGTATATTTCCGTTTCTGAAGCAGCAAAAAAGTGGGGCGTTTCCGAACGCAGCGTGCGTGGGTACTGCGCCGGGGGAAAAATCGACGGTGCATTTCTGACTGGCAAGACATGGAACATCCCAGAAACTGCGAAGAAGCCCGACCGCATTAACAAGAAAACCGACGCACCCAAGACACTTCTCGAGGTGCTGAAAGCCGAGAAGGCGGCCAAGCTGCACGGCGGCATTTATCATAAAATTCAGATTGATCTGACATATAATTCTAATCACATTGAGGGCAGCCGTCTCACACACGATCAAACGCGATATATCTTCGAGACGAACACCATCGGCGTATCGGATGGGACGGTTAAGGTTGATGACGTGGTCGAGACAGCCAACCATTTCAAGTGCATTGATATGATTATCGACAGCGCAAATTATGCGCTGAGTGAAGCGTTTATCAAGCAGCTACATGCCGTTCTGAAAAGCGGGACTTCCGATTCCCGCCTTGACTGGTTTGCCGTAGGGGATTACAAGAGACTGCCCAACGAGGTAGGCGGCATGGATACTACCGCACCCGAGAATGTCGGCACGGAAATCAAGAAGCTGCTTGCGGAGTATAACTCCATTGCAAATAAGACCTTTGACGATCTGCTGGACTTCCACTATCGATTTGAGCGCATCCACCCTTTCCAGGATGGCAACGGCAGAGTGGGAAGGCTGCTTCTTTTCAAAGAATGTCTGCGGAACAACATCGTACCGTTCATCATTGAGGATGACCTTAAGATGTTCTACTACCGCGGATTGAAGGAATGGCGGAATGAACGCGGTTATTTGCGCGATACCTGCCTATCCGCACAGGACAGATTCAAAAAGTATCTGGATTACTTCCGAATTCCCTACAACCAATAAGCAAACCAGCAGGAGGAAATCATTTCTTCCCGCTGTCAATGACTTTTCAAACTTCTTTATATAGCACACCACCTAAAAAGCAAGATTTCAATTATTGGAGGTTGTGAATAAGTCCTATGTATTTGAATAACGGCAAAAAGCTTAAAGTGTATTTCCTGGTTTCCCGAACTTTTTTGCCAAATTCCGTGGGGATAGTTTGGGGATAGGTTATATAAAATCAGCCAACAGCCAGTGAACTTTTTCGATAAATAAACCACGTTATTTCCTGCTGCTTTACACGTTTATCAACTATTTTTCGTTATTTGCTCAGGAAAATAAGCAGCTCATAACCCGGAGGTCGTAGGTTCGAGTCCTGCCTCCGCAACCATGCCTATGTACGCCCACGCAAACGGTGAAAGTGCCGTCTGCGTGGGCGTAGATTTTTGTGACGTGCTGCCGGATAATGACGGGCAGGTTTTGATCGTTCCATGCCTCTACGCTGGCGTGAAACATTGCCTCTATGGCGGCCGGGTCTACCTCTGCATGGGTGGCGGAGCGGCGGGCGATTATATCTTCAAGTTCGGACTTTCTGACCCGCAGGCGGTCAAGCTCTGCCTCTAGCTCTGGGATCACAATACCCGACAGGACGGCTTTCACGCCGTTGCTGATCTGGGTCGTCACCTGGGCCAGTTCTGCCCGCTCTGCGGACAAGTCGGGAGCGGCCCCGTTGATCTGGTCGGCTATATACTGCGCCGTGGCGGAGAAGTCGGAAGTCGCCAGGTAGTGCTTCAAGTGCTGCACGACGAACGTTTCTATTTCATCGGCGTTAATGTTCTTTGCCTTGCAGGTGTGCGTCCTATACTTATTGCCGCAGCAGTAGTACCGTGTGACATAGCCTTTTTTATTCGTGGAGGCGTGGCCGACGTAGGCGCTGCCACATTCTTCACATTCGATCAAGCCCGTCAGCAGGTAAGTGTGGCGGGCCTTATTTTTTGCGTTGTGTCTGTTGTCTTTCATACGTGCCTGCACCTTCTCCCATGTGTCCGCGTCAATGATGGCCGGGATCGCACCCTCTATCCGGGTAACGTCAGGATTCAGACCGCCGCCTGCCCATTTCCGCAGCAGCTTATATTTCCGCTTATTCCAGGTATAGACCCCAATATACCGTTCATTCTGTAGAATACCGTTTAGGCTGTTCTTTCCGATCGGCCGCCCGCGCTTGCTGCGGACGTAGCCAAGGTGATCCACAATGTAGTCGTAGCTTTTGCCCTGGGCGTACCAGGTGAAGATCGACCGCACCACGGCGGCCTCTGCCGGGTTGACGACGTAGGAGCCGTTCACAACGTCATAGCCCAGGGGTGGGACACCGCCCAGGAAGGCGCCGGTCTGGGCCTTGACGGCCACGCCGTCGATGGACTTCTGACGGGTGCCTAGGACTTCGGCCTGCCCCATGCCCACGGTGAGCAGTTCCAGGAGGAAGTCCTGGCCGTTGGTCAGGTCGCCTAGCTTCTGCCCTGTGGCGGAAATCACGGAAACGCCAAGGTACATCATAGCTTTTCGGAAGCTGAACCAGTCGCCCACGTCACGGCTACCGCGGGTGACGTCGTAGATCACCACGGCGTCGAACTTCCCGGCCTGGGCGTCCCTGACCATGCGCTGAAAACCACGACGGTCTGTGTTGGTACCGCTGCACCCTTCATCCTGATAAGAGGCCACGATCTGAATGTCGTGGGCGTCGCAGTATTTCCGTATTTCCCGGAACTGGTATGCTATGCTGTTTTCGTCCTGCCGGTCGGTGCTATACCGGCCATATTCTGCTGCTTTCAAAAATAGCACTTTATCTGAATGTCTGCAATATGCGCCGGGAAGTGCTGGAAGCCCTGCAAGTCGTCCCGGGCGGCTGGGGCCGGGAGGTACTGGTGGCGGAGGCAAACAGGCTGGCCCGCCAGCTGGAACACATGGCCCGCACAAACTACGCCGTCCGCAACTTCGCCGCGGAGCAGCGCCGCCTGGAACGCCAGGAGGGCGAGGCGTGACGATTGAAATTATTTGCCCAGTGCAGCAGGGCGGCCGGTTTGACCCCGCCCGCTGCCACAGCTGCAACAACTACACCATGACGATCAGCGGCAGCAAGACCACACAGAGCTGCCGGAAGAACGGCGGGAAGCGTCGAAAGAATTCATTATGGCCAGCATATTCGCCGCCCGCTGCTCCTTCGGGAGAGTGTTATCAAAAGTCATTCCACTAACATCCACAAGTGCGTCTTTGTCTACGGCGGCAATATCAATGCGGCGCATCGATTCGAGTTGCGCGGCAGTTACTTTCATATAGCACCCTCCTTAAAATGTGATTTTGAAAATTGCGGTTTCCTGTTGCATGGGAAAACAGGAAAGGCCAGCACCCGGAAGTGCTGGCCCTTCGTCTTTCTCCACCTCGGGACACTCTGTCTCGAAGCTGTTTTATAAAATTGGGAGCGCCGCGCTCATTTTCTTGCCCTGTCACAAGACAGCGATATTCGGCACGACGCTCCCGCACAACGGATAACTGCGGCCCGGAGGAACAGGCGGCCAGCCTGTCCAACTGCGGATCGTGGCCGTGGACTGGCCCGGCCCATTTGCGGCGCTGGTGTTGTTCGCTCGTTCCCGTGGAGGAAGTCACAGCGCACCCGCCGCTCGGCTCCCCGCGCTATGCTCGGGGCCGCCCGCTATTCCGTTGTGGAGAAGAAAACCTCCTCTCATATACCACCAGAAAAGAGGTGGCAAATGGAGCCCCCATTACAGATTTTTTCTCAAATATTTCTTCATGGACTCAATACCACACAGGACAGAGCGGCGGACTACGCTCTTATCCACGCCCTCGTTCCGAGCAATCTCCCGATAGCTCTTGCCGAGAATGAGGTGGGCATCCACCCGGCGGCCCTGGATCTCCGGCAGGGAGTTGAGGGCGTTCCAGAGGTGGCAGAAACGATCCATGCGCTCCAGCAGCTCCTGCGGGGACGGCTCATGCACGCAGGCAGAGTATTCGATCCCGTCATCACAGTCGAGGGAATAGTACGCCTTGTTGTAGCGGACACGCTCGGCGTGAGCGGCCTCGGCCAGCTTGCCAGCCCGGAGCTCGGCAGCCACTTCATCGGGAACTTCGATATATTCGTTGGTTAAGTACCAAGGGTAGTAGTCTTTCAGATTGATAGAAGTCATTATATTTTCCTCCGTTCAGATTTTGGTGAGTGGCGATCTGGACGGAGGGGCGGCGGGGATCGACAGCCGGGGCCGCCCCTACCAACCTCGGGACAAAGTGTCTCGAAGCGGGCAGAGGATAAAAGAAAAGCGCCCGCACAGCATGACGCTATACGGACATACGAAATTATATTTCTATTTACATACTTAAATATTTCATATTCGTAGTCAAAATTACCCGGAGGGGGAGCTACGCTTTTTTTAGCTGGTAAAAATCATGAATATTGTAAAAGAGTAAAACAAACACGGCGGCATCCTCCTACGGGCCGCCGTGTCTTTGCAAAGTATAGATTGTCGTTAGCTTCTCATGGTAAAAGAAGCGGCGGCTCTTAAAATGAGCCGCCGCTTCATGGGCGTGGAGATACAACGGTCATACGACGGCTTTTTTTCTTTTGCCATCGCTTGGCCGAGAAGATTATTTAGTCATTCCAGTTAGGCTTGCCAACATCATAGTTCTGTTCTGCAACAGGATTATTGGGGTTGTCATAGCATTATTCAGCATGTAGCAGTTTGTATGCTTTAATAGTTTCGTTGGCATCCAATTGCGCAATCAATTCATCTGATAATTCTGCCTGCTCATTGTTTCCTCTCCATACCCATTTCTCAGAAAGGTTTATAGCATATTCTGTACCATCCATAGCGGTCAATCGGTACTCCGGTAAGCCATCACAAGTGTACGGCTTATATTCCAGTTTGTTCAATGTATCAAATATTCCGGTCACATTCTCTGGTGTTCCGCGCCCCATGTCGGTTCTATAAACAAGAAGCGTTCCCATGTTCTCTCGATAGTAATTATAAATGTTCTGTACTCGCGCCCAAACCTGTTCATCAAAATAGACATCGCTCCTCTGGCTGACCATACTCTCTACATACTGGCGGAGATCAGAATAGAACAGGTTGCTGACATCGTAGCAAACATACTGGCTATCCTCATAAATCTTGTACTGTTCCATTTGTTCAAAGGTCATGAGTTGGCCGCGAATAAAGGCATAGTCCTGCTGGGTTTTAATTGCACTTTTTTCGTATGTGAAAACATAAATCAGAGGTATATCCACGCCACCGTCGATGTCACCCTTATGCTGCGGGATATAAGCACTCAGCACCAGCGCCTGTTCGGTATCGGAAGAGCCGATCATCTTGTCATAGCCGTCTGTTGTGCGGCGATGCAGGCCAGTAAGCTGTAATTGCATATCCGACGGTACGGAAGAATCAAAAATGACAGGATGATCGCTGTCCTTTACCGTCAATTCCATCGGTGATACAGAGGGGACAATCGTTCCATCCACTTGCTCCAGCAACCGCTGGCACAGAGCCAAATATTCGCTGGATAGTTTATTTCTCTCGGCAGGGTCAGAGGTGTAGCTTTCAAAGTAAGGTCTTAATTCTTCCATAATCTCCGCTACAAGCTCTGCATCCGTTTCAATGGGTAAAATAGGGGTGGGGTATTCGGGGGGAGTAATCACGGGTTCCACAAAATGAACGGTACACATCCAGTCCTGGCCAAAAAGAAAGTTGTTATTGGTTAAAACGAAATAGTACCAATCATCGATTGCCAGTGGCGTTTCCAATAGCGCCATATCGTAGGCATCCGAAAGGTCGATGATCATCGTGCCACTTGAATGAGGCGGTATATTGGTGTTGCTAAAAGACACATCCCCCGTAAGAGGTTTTACTTCTGCACTGGTTGTCCACTGCATCAGCTTTAACGTGGGTTGGAAGTGAAGTTCCTTGTCCGACCTGTTTTCTACTTGGACAGCAACAACCCCATTCCCTTCGTAGGTGGCAGAAAGCGCCAAATCGTCCCCGGACAGCGAGGAGAATAGGCTGACTGCAAAAGCGGTCATGCTTAAACAGCATACCATCACAGCTGCTACGACCATCGCCATTCTGAAAGGATGGCGGCGCTGACGGGCATCCAAATTGACGCCTGTTTTTTCTTCAAAAATATCTTTTATGTTCTGTAAGTTCGTCCTATTGAAAGAATCCATATTACCCTCCTTGTTTAGTTGGAAAGAACTTCCCGTAGTTTCAGCTTTGTTTTCCCTCGCCGTAAATACCGCCGGGGAACGCCACGATGACCACCAGCAGCAGAGCGCCGTAAATCAGCATCTGATACTGCTCAAACACCCGCAGGCACTCGGTCATCACGAAAACAGTCACCGCGCCCAGAATCGGGCCAAGCAGAGAGCCGGTTCCGCCGAAGAGCATCATGGTCACAAACATAACGCTCTGCTTCTGCGTGAAGGTGTCAGGCCCGATATAGCCAACCAGGTGGGCATACATTGCACCGGCAAAGCCGGTATAGAAGGCGCTGACCGCGAAGGCAATCACCTTATACTTGGTAACATTGATGCCCATGCCGTTGGCTGCGTGGGGATTCTCCCGGATGGCAATCCATGCGCGGCCAACCTTGGAATGAATCATCAGCTGCTTGGCAGCCAGGAACAGGACAACCGCCACAAGGCCGAAATAATAGAACTTGGTATTGGTATCCAGGGCAAAGCCAAACAGGTTGATTGGGTCAGTGAACATACCCACAGCGTTCTTCGTAACGCCGCCGGGGGAGTTCAGAATCAAAGAGTATACAATTTCGCCGAAGGCGATGGTCGCCAGCGACAGGAAGTGGAAAACCAGCTTCGAGGCGGGATAGGCAATGACTGCGCCAATCACCGTCGCCAAAAGGGT
>OHEJ01000782.1_pt1 | contig 10724 bp, 9 predicted proteins | sample 1567261 | NCBI WGS metagenome assembly OHEJ01 (sample SAMEA3879550, study PRJEB24766) | human gut metagenome | biome: human-associated habitat; feature: feces | place: USA | collected 1985/1987 | reverse complement strand
CTTTCTTCATCTGTGTTTTTTCACTTTTTCATTGCATTTCCGCATCGGATATGCTACAATAAATCAGAAAATAACAGCCGTAAGGCAAACAGGAGTTACTATGAACAAGAATAAATTAAACCGCCTTGATGAAATGATGCAGTCGCAGGTCGACAGCGGAATGATTCCCGGCGGACATTTAAGGATAATCAAGGACGGAGAGCGAGTATACGATAAATGCTTCGGAATGGCTGACGTTGCCCGTAATCTTAAGGTATCAGACAATACGATATACCGTCTTTACAGTATGACAAAGCCCGTCACCGCAGTTGCGACAATGATACTCTATGACAGAGGGCTTATAGACCTTTCCGACAGCGTAAGCTGGTTTCTTGAGGGCTTTAAGGATCAGAAGGTCGAAATCAAAGACGGCATTGTTCCGGCAAACCGTGAAGTCAAAATCATCGACCTGCTTACAATGACCGCAGGACTTATGTACCCCGACAGAAACGTAAATCCCTCCGGCGATAAAATGGCAGATTTATTCGATAAATTCTACGAAAGAGCGTTTTCGGGAAACGGCACATATTCAACCGTTGAGATGTGCAACGAAATGGGTAAAATACCGCTGTTCGCACAGCCCGGCACCTGCTGGAATTACAGCGTCTGCGCCGATGTTCTCGGTGCGATAGTTGAAGTTGTAAGCAAAAAGCGTTTCGGTGACTTCCTGAAAGACGAAATATTCACGCCGCTCGGTATGAACGATACCGATTTCTATGTACCTGCCGAAAAGCGTGACCGCTTTGCAGAAATCTATATCAGAGGTGAGGACGGAAAGCTCACTCCGTGCGACTGGCAGCACTTAGGTCTTGTATATAAGTACACAAAGCGTCCCGAATTTGAGATAGGCGGTGCAGGACTTGTTTCCACCGTAAACGACTATGAAAAATTTGCTCAGATGCTGTTAAACGGCGGTAAATACGGCGATGCCCGCATACTCAGCCGCAAGGCAGTTGACCTTATATCGCACAATATCATCACCGCCGAGCAGGCAAAGACATTCAACTGGGATTCGTGTATCGGTTACGGATACGGCGGACTTATGAGAACGCTCATAAGCCCCGAAATAACTACTGTCGGCAGTACAGGCGAATACGGCTGGGACGGCTGGACGGGCAATTACATCACCATGGACCCCAGTGAAAACATGGCATTTTTGTATTTTATCCAGAAAACGGATGCCGGCACCACGGAGGAAGTGAGAAAACTCCGCATGACGGTTTACGCATCTTTATGATAATCAATCCTTCTTAAGAAAGGATAAAACATGAACATTTTAACGGCTGACAATATCACAAAGGCATATGGAGAAAGAAGGCTCTTAGACGGAGCCTCCTTCTTTTTGCAGGAAGGGGAAAAAGTCGGTATCATCGGCATTAACGGCACCGGCAAAAGCACGCTGCTTAAAATTCTGGCAGGAATGGAAGAGCCGGACGAGGGCAAGGTCATCCGGGCGCAGGGCATGGTGGTACGCTTTCTGCCCCAGCACCCTTCTTTCCGACCGGAGGATACGCTGATAGAAGCGCTGCTTCGGGAGAACGGAAAAACGGAGGAGGAAGCTACCGACCTGATTACCGATGCCAAAAACATGATGACCCGGCTGGGAATAACGGATTTTAACGAAACATGCGGGCATTTGTCCGGCGGACAAAAAAAGCGTCTGGCGCTGATCAGTGTGCTGCTTACACCTTCCGATTTACTGATTTTGGACGAGCCCACCAACCACCTGGACGGCGACATGGCGGAATGGCTGGAAGAGGTGCTGAAAAAGAGAAAAAATGCGGTCATCATGGTGACCCATGACCGGTATTTCTTAGACAGTGTGGCAGGCAGAATTATTGAAATCGACAGGGGAAAAATTTATTCCCATGAGACCAATTATTCCGGCTATCTGGAAGAAAAAATAAGCCGGGAGGAAATGGCGGAAGCAGCGGAAAGAAAGCGGCAGTCCCTGCTCCGCACTGAGCTTGCCTGGGTGCAGAGAGGCGCAAGAGCCCGTTCCACCAAGCAGAAGGCAAGACTGGAGCGTTATGAAGAGTTAAAGAACCGCAAAACGGAGTCCGTTTCCGCCAACGTGGAGCTAAGCTCCGTTTCTAACCGCATGGGACGGACAACCATTGAGTTAAACCATATTTCCAAGAGTTATCCGGGCAAGGAACTTATCCGGGTTTTTTCCTATATTTTCTTAAAGAATGACAGAGTGGGATTTGTGGGCAGGAACGGCTGCGGCAAAACCACCCTGATGAAAATGATTACCGGAGCCGTGCAGCCGGATGCGGGTGATATCGAAATCGGACAGACCATTAAAATCGGCTATTATGCGCAGGAATGTGACATGCCGGATGACAAAAGGGTGATTGATTACATCCGGGATGTGGCGGAGATTATCGATACTACGGAGGGCAAGGTCACGGCGGCAAGGATGTTAGAAAAGTTTTTGTTTTCGGGCGAAGACCAGTATGGTCTTGTGGGCAAGCTTTCCGGCGGAGAAAAGCGGCGGCTGAATCTGTGCCGTGTGCTGATGGAAGCACCCAATGTACTGATTTTAGACGAACCGACAAACGATTTGGACATCGCCACCCTGACGATTCTGGAAAGCTATTTAGATACCTTTCAGGGAATTGTCATTGCCGTGTCCCATGACCGGTATTTCTTAGACCGTACCATGAAGCGCATATTTGCGTTTGAAGGAGACGGTATCATCCGGCAGTACGAGGGCAATTATTCCGATTATCTGCTGCGGAAAAGTGTGGAAGCGGAGATGCTGAAGGAAGCTGACGGAAGCGGACGAAATGCAGGCAGAGCGGAGAAAGATGCAGATAAAGAAGCCGCATCTGCGAAGAACGGTGGTGCCGAAGGGGCAACCGATAAAAAAAGCACCTGGGACCCCGGCAAACGAAAACTGAAATTTTCTTATAAAGAGCAGAAAGAATATGAAACCATTGAGCAGGACATTGCGGATATGGAGCAGCAGATTGCCGATTTGGAAGCGAGTATTCCGAACTACGCCTCCGACTTTGTAAAACTCCAGGAAATAAATCAGAAAACAGAGGAATTAAAATCGGTACTCGAAGAAAAAATGGACAGGTGGATGTATCTCGAAGAACTGGCGGCAAAGATTGCGGAACAGTAATGGGAAGCGCAGGCAAATTTTCTCTTAAAAGCAGATACAGGCAGAAAGCGGAGCAAAAGAAAAACGCAGAAGACTTTAATCTTCTGCGTCATCCTGGTCTGCCGCAATAGCACTTACCACGGAAGAAACCACGGAAACCACTACTGCAAAGATGATAATTAAAAGGCCGCCGCCCAATAATAAAATTTCCATTGTAATCACTATGCCTTTCTGTAATCAAAATTCTGTAATCCGAAACTTCCGTAACCGGTGAATGTTCCGGAGAGGAAGTCTTACCTAAATTATTGCTAATTCTTATTATAGCTTGTTTCGCCCAAAACTACAACCCAAATTCCGAATTTGAACAGAAAAATAAGGCATGTAAACGCATCATGCAGAGTAATCTTGCCAAAATAGGCAGCCCTGCTTCCAATGAAATGATGAAAATATCAATCTTGAAAATAAAATTGATGAAATTATCATTTTTCTATTGACAAAGAAAATAAGTGGAAATATAATACACCCATAAACAAGGACAAAGACGTCACGAACAAGTATCGTGGCGTCTTTTTTGCTTTATAGGAATTTCCTATAAAGCAAGAAAGACCTCTGGGCAGGAGCGTACTGCGGAGGAAGAAAGGAAGCGAGAGCATGGAAATTAAAATCATAGACGAATCCCAATTTTCCACTTCTGTCTGGTCGGGGGGAAAGACCACGGAAATGTATCTGTATCCGCAGGATGCTTCCTATAAGGAGAGAAATTTTCTCTTCCGCATCAGCTCCGCTACGGTGGAGGACGAAACCTCCGTTTTTACGAGACTGCCGGACATCCACCGGGAAATTCTTTTATTAAACGGCAGCATGGTTTTACAGCACGGCAAGGGCGTTCCGGTTACTTTACAACCCTATGAACCCCATGCATTTGAAGGTGAATGGGAAACTGTAAGCCACGGAAAAGCCACAGACTTTAACGTCATGTATCAAAACTGTAAGAGCTTTGTAAAGGTCATTTCGGAAACCGGAAAGGCGGTCTTTGAAAAGACAGTGGGCATGGATTTCTTCTATAGTAAAGAAGATGATTTCCGGCTGGAGCAGACCATTGTAAAAAGAGGGCAGCTTGTCGTGATAACCGGCCAGCCGGGTGTGGTAAAGCTCATAAGCGACGAAGAAAATCCCGGAATCATTCACGTAGGAATTACCGATTTACCGGGACCTGCAGAGAGGGTGGAATAAGGTGTCAGCACAGGAGTTCAAGAATCAGGTAGCAAGGGTTTCCCATTCATCCAACACCTTTCATAAGTTAGGAACCTTCATGGAAGAAAACTGGGTGAGTGTGGGAATGTTAAGTGCCACGGAGGTGGCAAAGAGGGCGGGCGTCAGCCAGGGCAGCGTCACAAGGTTCTGCAATGAGCTGGGATTTGCCGGATACAGTGAATTTTCCAAAAAGTGGAAGGAGAGCATTTACGAGCCGCTTTCCGCACCGGACCGGCTGAAAAATATCCGCGGGGAACACGCCGATCTGGCACGCATGATAGAAGTGGAACAGGAAAACTTAAACAGGCTGCCGGAAATTGTTTCCGGAGAAGCCTATCGCAAGATAGTAAAAGCGATGACGGACCGGAAAAAAATTGTTTTGCTGTCGGCAAGAATTTCCGCCACCCTCTTGGACCAGATACATTACATGCTTTCAAAAATCCGGGACAACGTGCAGATTGTGCTGCCGGGAAGCCCCGAATGGAACAATCTGATACTGGAGAAGCCGGAAGATACGTTTATTTTTACCATTATGTTTCCCCGGTACCCCAATATCCTGATAACGGAAATTGCCGCATTGCATAAAGCGGGATTTGAAATCGGGCTTATGACCAACAGCATGTTAAGTCCCCTGATACCGCATTCTTCCTATTATATAGAAGTGCCGGTTTCCTCCACATCCATTTTCGACTGTTACGGAACGGCAACCGTGCTTCTGAATTACTTAGTGCGGGACATTGCCGGTCAGATAGAAAACTTAGAGGAGCGGCTGAACGGGCTGGAAACCTACGAGAAAGAAAACGATACCTATTACCGGGTATAAAGAACCACAAAAGAAAAACAACGGCTGCGAAAGAAAGCGGGTGATGGGTATGCAGCTTAGGGTAAACAAAGAAAGGCTGAAACAGAATATCGAAGAACTGGCACAGTTTGGACTCAATGCAAACGGCGGCGTGGATCGTTCCATTGGAAGCGAAGCGGATCTGCAGGCAAGAAAATGGCTGACGGATTACGCGGAAAAGCTGGGAGCCAGGGTCCATACGGATGCCATTGCCAATATCCACGCCGTACTTCCCGGTACGGAGCATTTGAAAAAATTAGTCATCGGTTCCCACCACGATGCGGTGCCGAACGGCGGCAAATATGACGGAGCCATGGGCGTTTTATTGGGACTGGAAGTGATGCAGTGCATTTTGGAAAACGGCATCTGGTTAAGACATCCCTACGAGGTGCTGATGTTTACCGCAGAAGAACCCAATCCCTTTTCCATTTCCACCATGGGAAGCCGCAGCATTACGGGAAAAATACCGGAGGAGATGCTCCTTTCCGCCACGGACTGTTATAGTGGCATGCCGCTGCCGGAGGCGATAAAAAGGGCGGGCGGCGATTTATCCCGGCTGAAAGAAGACAGGATGACGGATAAGGAAATGAGCGCTTTTATCGAGTGCCATATTGAACAGAGCCGCAACTTAGACGATGCAAGGCTTTCCGTGGCAACGGTAAAATCCATCACCGGCATTTACCGGGAGGTTGTTACCGTACAGGGGGAAGCCAATCATGCGGGAACCACACCCATGCCGTACCGGAAGGATGCGCTGACAGCCGCCAGCGAATGTGTGCTGGCGATTGAAAAAATTGCCAGAGAGTTTGGAAAGACCCACATTGTGGCAACGGTGGGCAAGCTAAATGTAAAGCCCAATTCCGCCAACATCATACCGGATTCGGTCAGCTTTATTATGGAAATCCGGACGTCCTGCGAAGAAGAAAAGCAGGCATTTTTACAGAAGGTAACGGAAGAATTTGCAGGTATAGAAAAAGAAAGGGGCGTTTCCCTTTCAAGGGAAATCAACTTAAACCAGGACGGCGTTGTGATGAGCGACCTGATACAGAAGGTCCTGACAGAGGAAACCAAGCCTTTTCAGAAAAAGACGGTGTCGCTGGTGAGCATGGCAGGGCACGATGCGGTACATATGACGAACCTTACGAAAACGGGAATGCTGTTTGTACGAAGTGTCAACGGCAAAAGCCACTGTGCAGAGGAATACACCCGGATAGAGGATATTGAAGTAGCGGGAAATGTGCTTCTGGCAAGCATCCTGCGGCTGGACGAAATGCTGGATGTAAGATAGAGGTAGATCGGAAAGGAAGGATATACATGAGAATTATTGCACCGAAGGTCATTTTACAGGACGGAAAAATTCTTACCGGTTCTGCGGTTGTCATACAGGACGGAAAAATTGTAAAAATCGGACGTCTTAGCACCATCAAAAAGCAGTATCCGAAGGAAGGCATTGAATACTGGACGGACATGGCAATGGTACCCGGTACCATCAATATCCACAACCACTGCTTCCAGAGCCTGCTTCGCGGACTGGCGGTGGGAAAACCGTTTTTAACCTGGAGGGACCAGGCGTTATATAAGTATTCTCCGATTTTAACACCGGACGATTTGTATACCGGTTCCGCCTTCGCTTTTTCGGAAATGATGAAATGCGGTGTTACCACCGTTTCGGATTTCTTCTATGTGCACAACGACGGAAAAGAAAGCGATGAGGCCATTGTGCAGGCGGCAAAAGACGTGGGCATTCGTCTGGTGCTGGCGAGAACCATGTACGACTGGACAGGCGCTCCGGCGGGCTATGTGGAAAGCATTGATACTGCCGTAAACAACACAAGGGATCTGGCGGAAAAGTACAACGGAAGCGAAAGCCTCATGACCAATATTTTACCCGCACCCCACAGCCTGCATGCGGCCAGCACGGATATGGTAAAGGCGGGATTTGAATTAGCAAAAGAGCTCGGCACCAAGTTCCACATCCACGTAGCGGAAGAACCCTTTGAAGTGGAGGATGTGAAGAAACAGTTCGGCGTAAGACCGGTGGAACTCTTAGATAAAATCGGAGTTTTGGGTGACAAAATGGTTGCCGTTCATGCGGTCTGGCTGGATGAAAACGAGCTGAAGCTGTTCTGTGACAAAAAGGCAAGCTTAGCCTACTGCCCGTCCAGCAACATGTTCTTGGCGGACGGCGTTACCAATATAAAGGAAATGGTGAAGAACGGTGTGACCATCGGTGTCGGTACGGACGGTGCGTGCAGCAACAACCGTATCAGCGTGTTTGAAGAAATGCGTATGGCATCCCTGTTACAGAAGGCGGACAAGTTAGATGCCCTCACCATTGACTCCGATGTGGCATTTGATTTCGGTACAAAGAACGGCGGAAAGATTTTAGATTTGCCAATCGGCGAAATCAAGGAAGGCTGCCGGGCAGATTTAGTGGGACTTGATTTGAACGATTTTTCCATGCAGCCCATGTTTGATAATTACGAACAGCTTCTTCCCAATATTGTCTATTCCATGCAGCCCACCGCTATCCGCAAGGTGGTGGTAAACGGCAGGACTACCGTGGACAGAGGGCATATGGATACTCTTTCGGAAGAAATGGTAACAGAAAGAGTAAAGAAGTTAATGAAAAAATTTCAGAGCGTATAGAGCAGCAAATGTGCTGACGGTTAATTTGGTACAAAGGCGTACGGATGGGAAATCTGTGCGCTTTTTTGTATATAGCAAAGTCATTTTACCTAAAGGAGGACAAAACTATGAAGAAAAAAATTATCGCAATGTTGACAGCAGTTATGGTTATGGGAGCCCTGGCAGGATGCGGCGACAGCGCAGCACCGAAGGAAAGCACTCCCGCAGAAAGTAAAACAGAATCCACCGTTTCCGAGGAAACAACGGCAGGAGAAAGCACAGCAGAAACAACCACCGGAGGCAAGGGTACCTTGTATGTAGGTACCGATGCAACCTTCCAGCCGTTTGAGTATGTAGAAAACGATGAATACACGGGCTTTGATATCGACCTGATGAGAGCGCTGGGCGCCGAAATGGGCTATGATGATGTAGAGTTTGTAAACACCGATTTCAAGGGTCTCATTCCCGGGCTGACCGCCAAGAAATTTGACGTCATTGCATCCGGTATGTATATCACCGATGAAAGAAAAGAGAGCATCAACTTTACCGATACCTATTATCCCGGCGGTCTTTCCATTATGGTGCTGAAGGATGACGATTCCGTTTCAAGCATTGAGGACTTAAAGGACAAGAAGGTAGCCGTTCAGGTAGGTACCAAGTCCGTAACCTATCTGGAAGAGAACTATCCGGATATCAAGAGAGTGGAAGTAGAAACCAACAACGAAATGTTCATGTCCCTGGAATCCGGCAAGGCAGATGCCGTTATCACCGGCAGACCCGCAGCCATGGTTTACGCATCCCAGTCTGACAAGGTAAAGGTTCTGGATTATCCGGTAACCGAAGAACTTTACGGTTTCGGTATCCGTAAGGAAGACACCGAGCTTTTAGATGAAATGAATGCCGCACTTGCAGCCATCAAGGAAAACGGTGTATACGATGAAATCTCTGCCAAGTATTTTGGAGAATAAACAATAAGAAACACAGCGGACTGGCAGCGGTGTGGGAAAGGTTAGGTATTGATTATGGATTTTTTAGTGGTATTCAGAAACGGTAATTTCTCTTTTTTAATGACAGGTCTTGCCGCAACCGTTTTTTATACGATTACCGGATTTGTGTTGAGTATGCTGATTGGGCTGATTGTAGCCTTCGGTCAGTTGTCAAAGAAAAAAGTATGCAGGACTGTTGCTGAAATCTATCTTTCCTGGTTTCGCTCCACGCCCCTGTTAGTACAGCTTGTGCTTATTTACTATGGTCTGCCCATTCTCTTCCATATTGACACGAAGGACTGGGTCTGCGGCATTATCGCACTGGGCATGTACAGTGGTGCTTATGTATCACAGGTTATCCGCGGTGCCATTGTTTCCATTGATAAAGGGCAGATGGAAGCCGGCCGTTCCCTGGGATATTCCCAGGGACAGACCATGCGTAAAATCGTACTGCCCCAGGCATTCCGGCGTATGTTAGCGCCCCTTACCAACGAGTTAATCTCTCTTACCAAAAACTCTTCTTTGCTTTCCTGTATTACGGTTGCCGAGCTGTTCCGTCAGGCAAACACACTGATTGCAAAGAACTTCAAAACCATGGAGGTTTATATTTTCGTGGCGATTTTATATTACATCTTAAACAACATCTTTGGTGTAATCGGCAAGGTGCTTGAGAAGAAATTAAGAACCGGGGAGGAATTGGAATGAGCAGAAAAATGATTGAAATTCATGATTTGGAAAAATTCTACGGTGCCCATCATGTGCTGAAAAAAATAAATTTAGATGTGGAAGAAGGCGAAGTGGTGGTTATTATCGGACCTTCCGGTTCCGGTAAAAGTACTTTACTTCGGAGCATCAACTACCTGGAGGAATATCAGGACGGCACCATTATTATTGACGGCGAATACATAGGACGCACCATGAAAAACGGAAAATCCGTGCCCATGGAGGAAAAGAAATTAAATGCCATGCGCCAGAAGGTGGGCATGGTGTTCCAGAGCTTTAACCTGTTCGGACACAAGACGGTTATCCAGAATATTATGATGGCGCCCATGGATTTGAAAAAAGAAAACAGGGCGGACGCCAGGGAAGAAGCCGAGGAGCTTCTCCGTAAGGTAGGACTTCCCCAGAAAGCCAATGTCATGCCTTCCAGCTTATCCGGCGGTCAGAAGCAGCGTATTGCCATTGCGAGAGCGCTTGCCATGAAGCCCAAGGTTATGCTGTTTGACGAGCCGACTTCCGCTTTGGACCCGGAAATGGTAGGAGAAGTCTTAAAGGTTATGAAGGAACTGGCAAAATCCGGTATGACCATGGTGATTGTGACCCATGAAATGAACTTTGCCAAGAGCATTGCGGACAAGGTAGTGGTTCTGGAAGAAGGCTCCATTATCGAGCAGGGACCGCCAGAACAGATTTTTGACCATCCGCAGAATGAAAGAACCAGGGCATTTGTAAACATGGTATTTACCAAAGATGTAGTGGAATAAGGCAGGTGGGCATATGGAAAACAAGGTAATAGCTATCAGCCGTCAGTTCGGCAGCGGCGGCAGGGCAATCGGCAAAAAAGTGGCGGAGGAGCTGGACATCCCCTTTTACGATTTGGCAATTATTGAAATGGCGGCGGAGCGCAGCGGCGCAGCCTATGAGGATTTACTGGAAGTGGATGAGAAAAAGGTGGGCACCCGCTGGTATCAGTTTACGGATGAAAACAATGCCCAGTACTCCCTGAAAAAAATCCCGGTCAACGAGGAGCTGTACCGGGTGCAGAAGGAAATCATCCACGATATGGCAGCGAAAAGCCCCTGCGTCATCATAGGACGCGGCGCCGATTATATTTTGCGGAACAACGACAAGCTCTTAAGCGTTT
>OHEJ01000778.1_pt1 | contig 10747 bp, 10 predicted proteins | sample 1567261 | NCBI WGS metagenome assembly OHEJ01 (sample SAMEA3879550, study PRJEB24766) | human gut metagenome | biome: human-associated habitat; feature: feces | place: USA | collected 1985/1987 | reverse complement strand
CGTGAATTAATTCATGAAAAAGATATGTCATGAACATACAGGAAGCAAAGAACATCAGGCTTGTTGATTTTTTAGCCGGATTCGGATACAAGCCGGTAATACAGCGTGGGAACAGCGTATGGTACAAATCGCCCTTCAGGACGGAAAAGGAAGCCTCTTTCAAGGTTGACCTCCATAAGGAATTGTGGTATGATTTCGGTCTGGGGAAGGGAGGGGATATTATAACGTTGGCCAAGGAGATTTATCGGACACAAGATATAGGTTATGTACTACAGTGTATTGAGGATAAAAGAGCCGTACTGAAACCGGTTACTGTTTCCTGTCCGTTTGAAAAGGCATATCCCGCCTTTCAAGATTTGAAAATCATTCCTCTTGCCAACCGGATACTGCTTACTTATCTGAAGGAACGGTGCATTGATCTGGAAACTGCCCGAAAAATATGCAGGGAAGCCCATTTTAAACGGAATGGGAAGAATTATTTTGCCATCGCTTTCCCTAATATTTCCGGAGGGTACGAAATCAGGAACAGGTATTTCAAGGCTTGTATTGCTCCCAAGGACATCAGTCGCATCATTAGCACGCCGGAAAGCAGGATTTGCTATATTTTTGAGGGGTTTATGGATTTTCTGTCTTTCAGACCGGCTTTTCCATCTTTGGAAGAGGGGGATTATATAGTGTTGAATTCTGTCAGTAACTTACAGAAGGCTTTTTCTTTCCTTTCACAATATGACGGCATCCGTTGCTGTCTGGATAATGATACCGCCGGGAAAAATGCGGTGCAGGCATTAAAGGACAAATACGGAATCCGTATATGCGATTTTTCGCATGAATATTCCGGATATAAGGATCTGAATGAATATTTGTGCAGGAAGAACAATCTGCTCCATATCTAATAGATGTATTGAAAAGACTGCCTGATGATATACCCTTGTTTCTTTCCTGTCATATGTGGCAGGAGGAAACAAGGGTGATTTTTCATGTGGTGATACTATGTTAATAGTAGAATGTGGTCAGATGCGTTTTATGGTCTTTTACAATCTTTACTTCCTGCATCTGTCCGTATATCTCACGCACGGATACCGGACAGTCCATCTTTTCCCATTCTTCCGGGGAAATCCTCATGTCGGAATGCCTGAAACACAGCATGACCATTTCCTGAGAATCCTCTTCTGCGAATATGGTACCTTCATGGTCGTTGACAAACTGTTTGAGTCCATCCTCATCCTTACAGGATATTTCTCCGGTGTACATATCCCCGCCCGACCGGGTGTTTTTGCGGATATGGATTTTGAACCATTCCCGGCTTTCCGGCTGTTCAGGTGCGCCACACTCCCACAGGGCTATTTTCGCATCGTAGTAAACCTCCCCGTTTTCACATGCCCCGTAATGCCCCCAATGCTTGAAACGGCCGGTAGTCCATGCCTTGAACCTTACATCGCCTGCCTTTACCAACAGACACTCACCGCCATGCATATCGCATTTGATACCCTCTTTGTCACGGGACACGAATGGAACACGGGAAAAATCCCGGAGTATAATGTTATCTCCATATACGGCATCTATAAAGAACAGCCGGGAACGCTCACCATAACCGGAAACAAAGAACAGGTTGTCTCCTGTCCGTGGATACTGGCCGGAGCGTGTCTTTTCGATGTGTTCCACCATGGTATTCACTTTATCTATATCTTCCTGTACAAGTCCATATATCCGATCATACCAGTAGTTCAGGCGGATGAAAGTTTCTTTGCTATACTTGTTTGTTGTCTGAATCATAATTTCCTTATTTTGTGATTAAACATTTCCGGCTTTGGCAAAGCCGGTATTTCTATCTCTTACATGTCAGACATTTGTCTTTTGCTCTGATAGTGCAAGGCTTGGCGAAAAAATACCGCAGCGAGTATGAGCTGTTTCCACTCGAGGGCGTAAGACTTGTCGAAGATGCGGCAATGGAAAATGCGGAAATGAGCTTTGTCATAGCTTCGGAAACAACTTCGGAGAAGTTCCCCGAACTGCTTGAAAGGCTTGAAGAAAAATGCGGAAAAATTATCATCGTCCCCGATGAGCTTGCTTCTTCGCTTGCACAAACACAGGGAACGCAGGGAATTTTTGCAGCCTGCAAAATGCCGAAAAGCATCACTGCGGACGAGCTTGTGAAGGAACACGGAAAATACGCCGTGCTCGTGCAGCTCCAGGATCCCGGAAATATGGGTACAATTATCAGAACAGCTGACGCTATGGGTGTTGACGGAATTATAGCCGTGAACTGCTGTGATATTTATAACCCTAAAACGGTGCGCTCAACTATGGGCAGCCTTTTCCGAATGAGGATAGCAAACGCCGACGGGAATGAAATGTTTGCGGCACTTAAAAATAAGGGCATTGAGACCTTTGCTTCCGTGATAGATGCGAACGCACTTTCCCTCACCGACTGCTCATTCAGAAACGGCGCAGCCGTGCTTATCGGAAACGAGGGCAGCGGACTTCCGCAGGAGACCGTCAGCCGATGCGATAAAAAGCTCACCATACACATGAACGGCAACGTCAATTCGCTCAACGCCGCAACTGCCGCCTCAATAATAATGTGGGAGTTGACAAAATGAGCGATATCTTCCGTGATGAAATAATAAAACTGCTGTATATCGTATCCTGCTTCGGCGTTGGAAAAGCAAGGATATGGGAGCTTGTACAGCATTTCGGCTCGCTCGATGCGCTCTATAAAGCCATTGCTTTCGAGCGTCCGCAGGGGATCTTCACGCCGCAGGAGTTAAGAGCCGCAGAAAACACGACCGGAAAGCAGCTTCGTGAAATAATTTCCTACTGCTTCGGTCATAATATCGGAATAGTCGGTTTCAACGATACCGATTATCCGCCAAGATTAAGGGGAATATACGATCCGCCCGTGCTGCTTTTCTGCAAGGGTGAGCTCGGACTGCTCACGTCCGATGTTATAGTGTCGGTCGTTGGAGCAAGAAACCCCTCCGAATATTCAGTAAATACAGCGAAGAAAATATGCACGGCGCTTGCAAAGTCGGGCATCGCAGTGGCAAGCGGATTTGCAGTCGGAACGGACATCACAGCACACCTTTCCGCAGTCCGCTCGGGAGGAAAAACGATAGCCGTCCTCGGTTCGGGCATAGGCTATGAATATCCTGCCGAGAACAGCCGATATATCGATGAGGTAGCCGCAAACGGTCTGTTCATATCCGAATACTTCCCGAATTCAAGTGCGAACCGCCATAATTTCCCCGCAAGGAACAGAATACTCTCAGGGATAGCGATGGGAACGGTCGTTGTCGAAGCCTCGGAAAGAAGCGGCTCGCTCAATACCGCTTCAAATGCCGTTTCTCAGGGCAGAGATCTGTGGGTAATACCTCCGCACGATATTTTCGACCCGAGATATGACGGCAATAAGCTGCTGCTCCGTGACGGTGCGATACCTCTGCTTTATGACCGGGATATCCCGTGCGAATATTTCGAGAATTACAGTCATAAGCCTGTAAAAGACAGCATTTCCGATACCGCAAGGCTTGATGAAAGGGCAATGGAAGCCGCTTCTGAAGCGAATACCCCCGAACCGAAGAAGCAGAAGCCGAAAAAGCAGCCCAAGCCGACTGAACCAAAGCCTGCCGATACCGTGAGCGAAGAAGCATACAGACCCGAGGGCAGTTCGGGCGTCATCTATGATATCATAAGGAACGCCAAGGACGGCATTTCGCCCGATGAGGTCGCCGAAAAGAGCGGTCTCGATATCTCGGAGGTGCTTATGCTCATCACCGACCTTGAAATTGACGGAGCTGTTTATTCCGAAACAGGGCAGGAGTACATTGCCCTTTGAACCGATGATTTTCCGAAAGGAGTTATGATATAAATGTCAAAGCTTGTAATAGTGGAGTCGCCTGCAAAGGCTAAAACTATAAAAAAATATCTTGGCAGCGGCTATGAGGTCGTTGCTTCAATGGGTCATGTCCGTGACCTGCCGAAATCCAAGCTCAGCGTTGACGTTGACAATGATTTCAAACCCGTTTATACCGATATAAAGGGCAAAGAGGAGCTTATCGCAAGCCTTAAGGACGAAGCGAAAAAGGCTGATTTCGTCTATCTCGCAACGGACCCTGACCGTGAGGGAGAAGCCATTTCATGGCACTTGGCGCAGATGCTCGGACTGCCTATGGACGCAAACGACCGAGTAACTTTCAACGAAATTACAAAAACGGGCGTTACCAATGGTATGGCGCACCCTCGCAGCATCGACATTGACCTTGTAAATGCACAGCAGGCACGCCGTATCCTCGACCGTATCGTTGGTTACAAGCTTTCACCGTTCCTCTGGAAAAAGGTTCGCCGTGGGCTTTCCGCAGGACGTGTCCAGTCGGTCGCTGTCTCGCTCGTTGTTGACAGAGAAAAGCAGATACAGAACTTTAAGCCCGAGGAATACTGGTCTATCGATACGAAAATGACCGCTCCGTCCTCGAAAAAGCAGTTCGCAGCTTCGTTCTACGGCATCGACGGCAAAAAGACCGAGCTCCACTCCAAGGAGGAGACCGATGCGATACTTGCCCGTGTCGAGGGCGCAGACTATATCGTCACCGAGGTCAAGAAATCCGTCCGCAGAAAGTCGCCCGCACCCCCGTTCACAACTTCAACAATGCAGCAGGAAGCTTCCAAAAAGCTTGGCTTTGCCGCTGCAAAAACAATGAAAACAGCGCAGACGCTTTATGAGGGCGTTGAAATTGAAAATATGGGCGCAGTCGGTCTTATCACATATATGAGAACCGACAGCCTGCGTATCTCCGATGAAGCCCGTGCCGCAGCCTATAAATATATCGAGGAGGTCTACGGCAAAAAGTACGTTCCCTCCACACCGAAGATATACAAGACCAAAGCAGGCGCACAGGACGCCCACGAAGCTATCCGTCCGTCCATGCCCGAGCTTACCCCTGCAAAGATAAAAGACAGCCTCACTCCCGAGCAGTTCAAGCTCTACCGCCTCATCTGGGAACGCTTCATCGCAAGCCAGATGGAAAGCGCATCGCTCGATACAGTCTCCGCAGCTATCGATGCGAACGGCTGCACCTTCAAGGCAACGGGCTTCTCGGTAAAATTCGACGGTTTCACCGTTCTCTATGAGGAAACAAAGGACGATGAGGAAAACAAAGTCCTCCCCGTTATCGAAAAGGGCGACAAGCTCAAGCTCAAAGCTATCGAGGGCAACCAGCATTTCACACAGCCGCCTGCAAGATATACCGAAGCAACGCTCATCAAAGCGCTTGAAGAAAACGGCATCGGCAGACCGTCAACCTACGCTCCGACTATCTCAACTATCACCAACCGATTCTATGTCGAACGTGACGGAAAGCAGCTTAAACCGACAGGTCTTGGCGAGGTCACAACGCAGGTCATGAAAGACCACTTCAAGCATATCGTTGATACGAAATTCACAGCGAATATGGAAAGCAACCTCGATAAGGTCGAAACGGGCGAGGCTGATTGGGTTCAGACCCTGCATGACTTCTATGACGATTTCGATGCAACGCTCAAAAAGGCTGAGACCGATATGGACGGCAAGCGAATCAAAGTCCCCGATGAAGAAACGGACGAGGTATGCGAGGTCTGCGGCAAGCCGATGGTAATAAAGATAGGCAGGTTCGGAAAGTTCCTTGCCTGCTCGGGATTCCCCGAATGTACAAACACGAAGAAGATCATCAAGCCGACCGGCGGCGTTTGTCCTAAGTGCGGCAAAAAGGTTCTCCAGAAAAAGTCCAAAAAGGGCAAAAAATATTTCGGCTGCGAGGATAATCCGAACTGCGACTTTATGACTTGGGACACTCCCGTTTCCGATAAATGCCCGAAGTGCAACGACGGCACAACGCTCTTCAAAAAGGGCGGCAAGCTTTTCTGCTTAAAGGAAGGCTGCGGCTACGAGGTTGCGGTCAAAAAAGAAAAGTAATGCCGAAGATTTTCAAGGATAAATAAAATATGAATAACGTTAAAGTTATCGGTGCAGGTCTTGCTGGCTGTGAGGCGGCGTGGCAGCTTGCACAGGCAGGCATACACGTTGACCTTTACGAAATGAAGCCGAAAAAGTTCTCCCCTGCGCATAAATATGAGGGCTTTGCGGAGCTTGTATGCTCAAATTCGCTCAAAGCTTCAAGGGTAAATTCGGCGGCAGGTCTGCTCAAAGAGGAGATGCGCCGCCTGGGTTCGCTCACAGTCCCCTGCGCAGAGGAAACAGCCGTCCCTGCAGGCGGCGCACTTGCGGTAGACAGAAAGCTTTTTTCCGACCTTGTGACGGAGAAAATAAAGTCGCACGAAAATATCACCCTCCACAGCGAAGAGGTCACAAAGATACCCGATGGGAATGTCATCATCGCAACAGGACCGCTCACCTCGGACGGACTTGCAGAGAGCATAAGCAAATTGAGCAGCGGATATCTCAGCTTTTACGATGCTGCCGCCCCGATAGTTTCCTTTGATTCGCTCGATATGAACAGAGCGTTCTTCGCCGCCCGTTATGGCAGAGGTGACGATGATTACATCAACTGCCCTTTCACAAAGGAAGAATACCTCACATTTTACAATGCAATAATAAATGCGGAGTCCGCTCCACTCCACGAGTTCGACCGTCCGCAGGAGCTTCACAACAAGAACGACAGCTTCACCGTTTATGAGGGCTGTATGCCGATCGAAGTCCTCGCTAAGCGCGGTGAGGAAACTATGCGCTACGGTGCAATGAAGCCTGTCGGACTGACCGACCCCGTGACGGGAAAGCGACCCTACGCCGTTGTTCAGCTTCGTAAAGAGAACAGCTCGGGAACGATGTACAACATTGTCGGCTTCCAGACGAACCTCAAATTCGGCGAGCAGAAGCGTGTGTTCTCGCTTATCCCCGGACTGGAAAATGCTGAGTTTCTGCGCTATGGCGTAATGCACAGAAATTCGTTCCTCAACTCGCCAAAGCTCCTGAACAGTGATTTTTCGCTTCGTTCGGACGGCAGGATCTTTTTCGCAGGTCAGATAACGGGCGTTGAGGGTTATATGGAGTCAGCCGCAAGCGGCATCATCGCAGGAAAAAATCTTGCACGAAAGCTGCTCGGAAAAGCGCCGCTATCACTTCCGAGAGAAACGATGCTCGGCGCACTTTCGGCTTATATATCCGATGAAAGCGTTGTAAATTTTCAGCCGATGGGAGCAAATATGGGTATCCTTCCCGACATCGGCGAGCGCATAAAGGACAAGCAGCAGCGCTATCAGGTCATCGCCGACAGAGCACTCAAAGCGTTGGATGCGGCTATGGAGGAACAGAGATGAACGTTTCCTTTGAATTTCCCGATGATAAGGGCAAAGAGCCGCTCGTCTGCCTCACCGTGAACTGCGGCGAAAAGGACTTTAAGCAGCTTGAACAGACGATGCTTTTCAAAAGCGGCGGAACTTATATTTTTGCGGTGATAGGTGCGATACTTGCCGTGCTTATCGTTTTGCAGATAGTTCTTGTTGCAATTGCGGCAGGTCAGCCGATGCTTGCGGTCTCATATGTTGTATTTGCACTTCTTATTGCGCTTGAAGTGTTTCTGAATGCACAAAAGGTCAGCAGAACGGTTTGCAAAGCTCCCAACGGCAGCGGAAACTGCACATATAATTTTTACCGCCACCATTTCACGTTTGCGAGTGAGTATGAGGGCGTTAACGAAAGCTATGAACGCATCGTGAGGGGCGTTGAGAACACGCTCGAATTTATGCTGTTCCGTGACGACGGAAAAACCTACCTTATTCCAAAGAGTGAGCTTTCCGACGAGCAGAAAAAGCTCCTTCGGGCGGTCATGGAAAACAAGCTCGGCAGAAAATTCACCGTTAAGACCATATAAGGAGGGCGGCTTATGGGAAATGTCGGAATAAAGCTCAAAAACGCCGCACCTGCGGTTTACAGCCTTGAAACGGAGTATGGACTTGACGAGATATTATGCGAAAAAAGGTCGGCGGCACGGTTCGGAGCGGCTGTAACAGCGGTCGCATTCGTCATAGCGGTGCTTTCGGCAGTCGCAGGATATTTTCTTATCACGATAATATCGGCATGGGCATTTTTGTCGGGAATATTTTCGCTTTCGGGAATAAAACGCTCAGCTCAGAAAGCGTTTTCCGAAAATGGTGAAAGAACAAGACTTTATGAATTCTACACGGACGGTTTTCTTGTATGCGAAGAAAGCTTTGCGGCTTTTTTCCCTTATGAAAAGCTGAACGGGTATCGAAGCACAAAAGGTCACTTCATCATCAGCACGGAAAACGGCACGGAGTATGTTATTCCGAAAAGCGAAAAGACCGACAATGGATTTATAAAATTTTTAAACGAAAAGATCAAGAGGAGATAATGCAATGAAAATAATCGTTGACGCATTCGGCGGAGATCACTCACCCGACGAGGTCATCAAGGGCGCAGCAATGGCTGTTGAAAAGCTTGATGTTGACATCGTTCTCACGGGCGATGAAAGCAAGATAAAAAGCTTTGCTTCGGCAAACAATATTTCACTCAACAGAATTTCGGTAATGCATACGGAGGAGGTCATCGACATTCACGAAGAACCTACTTCCATTCTGAAAGAACACGCAGGCTGTTCAATGGCAATAGGACTTAAAGCACTTGCGGACGGCGAGGGAGATGCTTTCGTCTCCGCAGGCAGTACGGGCGCACTCGTTGTCGGCGCAACGTTCATCGCAAAGCGTCTCAAAGGCATAAAGAGAGCCGCACTTGCACCGATAATGCCCACGGACGAGGGCTATATGATGCTCATTGATGCAGGTGCAAACGTTGAATGCCGACCCGAAGCACTCGTTCAGTTCGGCATTATGGGAAGCTGCTATATGGAAAAAGTTCTCGGCGTGAAATCACCGAAGGTAGGTCTTATCAATGTCGGCGCAGAGGACACAAAGGGCAGAGAAATGGATAAGGAAGCCTATGCTCTTCTCAAAAAAGCCCCCGTCAATTTTTACGGAAATCTTGAAGCAAGAGATATCCCTCTCGGCGTTTGTCAGGTAGCAGTTTCGGACGGCTTCACGGGCAATGTTGCGCTGAAGCTTTATGAGGGTATGGGTTCATATTTCGCACATACGCTCAAAGGAATGTTCCTCGGCGGACTCGGCGGAAAGATAGCGTATCTCCTCCTCAAAAAAGAAGTCGCCGCATTCAAGAAAAAGCTCGACTATTCCGAGGTCGGCGGAGCTGTTCTCATGGGCATTTCCAAGCCTGTCATAAAGGCTCACGGCAGCTCGGACGCAAAGGCTTTCTACAACGCTATACGTCAGGCTAAGAACTGCGTTGATGGCGATGTTATCGGCGAAATTTCACGTTCGATAGAAAAGCTGAAAACAGATTCGGCTGAATAAATTACATATTTATTTTCAAACTAAAGGTCGAACTTTTAAGCGAAGTTCGATCGGAAAGGACTGCACAAAAATGGATTTTTCGGAGTTTGAAAAAAAGATAGGATATACATTCAAAAATAAGGAGCTTCTCCACGAAGCTCTCTCCCATTCAAGCTATGCAAACGAGTTCAAGAACTCACGCAACTCGAACGAACGCCTTGAATTTCTCGGCGACAGCGTGCTTTCGATAGTCGTTTCGGAGTATCTTTTCAAGCACTTCAAGCATCTTCCCGAGGGCGATCTTACGAAGATAAGAGCGTCGCTCGTCTGCGAGACTGCACTCTTTGAATTCTCGAAGAAGATAGATCTCGGTCAGCATATTCTTCTCGGCAAGGGTGAGGAAAACAGCGGCGGCAGAGAACGCCCGTCTATCGTTTCCGATGCTTTTGAAGCTGTCATTGCGGCAGTTTTCCTTGACGGTGGACTTGACGAAGCAAGAAAGTACGTCCTCGGTTTTATGCCCGAGGATATCGACAGGTACAGAAATCGCTCCAACGGCGACTACAAGACTATCCTGCAGGAAGTTATCCAGCGCAACCGTGAGGAAAAGGTCGAATATTTCCTCAAATCGCAGACGGGTCCCGATCACAACCGTGTGTTCGTCATTCAGGTAATGCTCAACTCGAACGTCATCGGAACGGGCGAGGGTCACAGCAAAAAGCAGGCTGAACAGATGGCTGCGAAAGAGGCTCTTGAGCTTATGGGCTATAAGGTATGACGCACAGCAATATCTCAATTTTCATTCCGCATAAAGGCTGCCCGAACTGCTGCTCGTTCTGCAATCAGCGCACGATAAGCAGCACGGAAGAACCGCCCGATGCGGAAGCTGTAACGAAAATTCTCGAAGAAGCCTGCCCGAAGCTTAAAGCTCCGCACGAAACGGAAATAGCATTTTTCGGCGGAAGCTTTACGGCAGTCGAAAGGGGATATATGATCTCCCTGCTCGAAGCCGCACAGCCTTTTATAAAGGAATACGGTCTTATCGGGATAAGAGTTTCGACCCGCCCCGACAAGATCGACTGCGAAGTGCTTGATATATTGAAAAAATACAATGTCACCGCAATAGAACTCGGTGCGCAGTCGATGCGTGACGATATTCTTGCGATGAACGATCGGGGACACACTGCGGACGATGTTCGGAACGCTTCAAAGCTTATAAAAGAGTACGGCTTTGAACTCGGCTTGCAGATGATGACGGGACTTTACGGCGCATTGCCCGAGGACGATATCTATACTGCGGAGGAGCTGATAAAGCTTTCGCCCGCAACGGTGAGGATATACCCAACTGTGATACTTGGCGGAACTAAGCTTGCCGACTTATATCAGAGTGGGG
>OHEJ01000777.1_pt1 | contig 10751 bp, 8 predicted proteins | sample 1567261 | NCBI WGS metagenome assembly OHEJ01 (sample SAMEA3879550, study PRJEB24766) | human gut metagenome | biome: human-associated habitat; feature: feces | place: USA | collected 1985/1987 | reverse complement strand
AACGTAACACTGATCTTTACTGCGAACCAGGCACTGCTGGCCGCAAGAGCAGGTGCAACCTATGTTTCTCCGTTCCTGGGAAGACTGGATGATATTTCCACAAGAGGTGTGGATCTGATCCGTGAGATCGCTGAGATCTTCGAGGTAGCAGGTCTGGACACACAGATCATCGCAGCAAGCGTAAGAAATCCGATCCATGTAACCGACTGTGCACTGGCAGGTGCTGATATCGCAACCGTTCCATACGCAGTCATTGAACAGATGACAAAACATCCGCTGACCGATGCCGGAATCAAAAAATTCCAGGATGATTACAGAGCAGTATTCGGCGAATAATAACACGTATTAAAGGTATAGAGTCTTGCAATATTTTTCAAAATTAACTTCTAAATACTCTTCGTTCATAGTTTTAATAAATCCTTTCTTCACAATCTACATTGAGCAATAATTCTAAGCAGTGTACGGAAAGGAGTACAGAATGAACAAACTGGAGCTTCAGAAAGTAGCAAATGAAGTCCGCAAAGGAATCGTAACCTCAGTTCATGCTGCAAAAGCAGGACATCCGGGCGGATCATTGTCAGCCGCAGACATGTTCACCTATCTTTATTTTGAAGAAATGAACATTGATCCTGCAAATCCCGATATGGAAAACAGAGACAGATTTGTACTGTCCAAGGGACACACCGCTCCCGGTCTTTACGCGACACTGGCAGAGAGAGGATTTTTCCCGGTGGAAGACCTCCCCACACTGCGTCATTTAGGTTCTTATTTACAGGGACATCCCTGCATCCACATTCCCGGTGTGGACATGTCCTCCGGTTCCCTCGGACAGGGCATTTCCGCAGCAGTCGGTATGGCGCTCGGTGCAAAGCTGGACAATAAGGATTTCCGTGTATACACACTTTTGGGCGACGGAGAAATTCAGGAAGGACAGGTATGGGAAGCAGCTATGTTTGCCGGACACAGAAAGCTTGACAACCTCTGTGTCATCGTTGACAACAACAACCTGCAGATTGACGGACCTGTTGATGAGGTCTGCTCTCCTTATCCCATTGACAAGAAATTTGAAGCCTTCAATTTCTATGTCATCAACATTGATGCCCATGATTTTGACCAGATAAGAAGCGCCATGAAGGAAGCAAGAGAAATGAAGGGAAAGCCGACCTGCATTATCATGCACAGTGTAAAGGGCAAGGGCGTATCCTTCATGGAAAACAATGCAGACTGGCACGGCAAGGCTCCGAATGATGAAGAGTATGCGGTAGCTATGGCAGATTTGGAGAAGATTGGCGAAGAACTTGAGAAAGCAGGTGAACAGTAATGGCAGATGTAAAGAAGATTGCAACCAGAGAAAGTTATGGCAACGCCTTAAAAGAACTTGCGGAAGATTTTCCCAACTTAGTAGTTCTGGATGCCGACCTGGCAGCCGCTACCAAGACCGGTATTTTCAAGAAAGCATATCCCGACAGACACATTGACTGCGGTATTGCGGAAAGCAACATGATGGGTATTGCGGCAGGACTTGCTACCGTAGGCAAAATTCCTTTCGCCAGCTCCTTTGCCATGTTCGCAGCAGGACGTGCTTTTGAACAGGTGCGCAACTCCATCGGTTATCCGCATCTGAATGTAAAAATCGGCGCAACACATGCCGGTATTTCCGTCGGCGAAGACGGTGCAACCCACCAGTGTAACGAAGACCTGGCGCTGATGCGCACCATTCCCGGAATGGTTGTTATGTGTCCTTCCGATGATGTGGAAGCAAAGGCAGCTGTTCGTGCGGCGCTGGAATATGAAGGTCCCGTATATATCCGTTTCGGCCGTGCAGCCGTTCCCGTAATCAACGACAGACCCGAATACCATTTTGAAATCGGTAAGGGTGACGTTGTAAAGGAAGGTAAGGATGTTACCATCGTGGCAACCGGTATCTGCGTAGATTCCGCACTGGGCGCCGCTGAGCTTTTGAAGGCAGAAGGCATTGATGCGGAAGTGGTAAACATCTGCACCATCAAGCCTCTGGATGAAGAGCTTATTGTAAAGAGTGCAAAGAAGACCGGTAAGGTCGTTACCGTAGAAGAGCATTCCGTAATCGGTGGATTAGGCAGCGCCGTATGCGATGCCCTCTGCAAGTCCTACCCGGTTCCCGTATGCAAGATCGGTATGCAGGATGTATTCGGCGAGTCCGGTCCCGCAGCCGCTCTGATTGAAAAGTACGGTCTGGATGCCAAGGGTGTCTGCAAGTCCGTAAAAGAATTCTTTGGCAAATAAATTTTTCCATAAAAAACCTTCTTTGTTGCGTATCTATAGTAAAGAATGATAGAATATGCGCAAGGGAGGTTTTTTTATGAAGAAAAGAATGTTGACGAGTCTGCTCTGTATAGGTATGGTGGCTGCACTGGCAGCCTGCGGCACGGATAAGCAGCCCATAGGGGGAACAAATGCCGGTGATGACCCGGAACGCAATGTACTTCCGGTGGCACCGATTGGAACGGATATAGGGGAAGAAGAAATGAGCGGAAAAAAAGAAATCACGGCAGAGGAAATGGCACAGCTTAAGAACGGCATGAACGGCTTTGCGTTCCGTCTGTACGATGCCCTGCCCGGGGATGGCAACCGCTTTTATTCTCCCTACAGTCTCTGCAGTGCACTTGCCATGCTGAATGTGGGCGCAGACGGAGAAACAAAAAAAGAAATAGAAGAGACGCTGGGCATTACGGATTTTGAGGAATGGAATAAAGAAATGCAGGCGTATTTATCCAAAAACTGGACAGATGACACGTTTGTCACAACGGCAAATTCCCTGTGGATGGCAAAGGACGGCATCTGGGCGGAAAACATGGAGCAGGATTTTGCAACGCCTGTCCAAAGGTATTACAAGGGCGAAGTCTACGAAGCGGATTTTGCTTCCCAGCCGGAATCGGTAGTAAAAGAAATCAATCAGTGGACAAGTGAAAAAACAGAAGGCATGATTGAAAAAATAGTATCGGACATTCCGGAAAATACGGTTCTGATGCTTTTAAATGCCGTTTACTTTGAAGGAAAATGGGAGATTCCCTTTGACAAGGACGATACCTATGAAGGTACTTTTCATGGTAAAGATGCGGACAGCACCGAGGATATGATGCGCATGTACGGTGAAAGATTCCGGTATATGGACAACGGCAGCATCAAAGGTATCAGCATACCCTACGAAGGCGGCAGCATGCAGATGAAAATTTTCCTGCCTTCGGACGAAAATGCCTACATCGGGGATTTGCTGAAGAATTTGTCTGCGGAAGAAAAACAGGAACTTTTAGATTCCCTGGACAACGGCTCCTATGAAGACATTGCCCGGCTGGAGATGCCGAAATTTACCGATGAAGAAGAACTGGAGGGCCTGGACGGCATTTTACAGGATATGGGTATACGGTCTGCCTATACGGAAGGAGCGGATTTCTCCAAAATTGCGGACAATGTGGCGCTTTCCACCGTTATTCACAAGGCAAAGGTGATTGTGGATGAGCAGGGAACAAAGGCAGCAGCCGTAACAGGAGCCATGGTGGAGATGACGGCTCTGGTTGAGCCTGAACCGGAAATTACCTTTATCGCAGACAGGCCGTTCTTCTACGTCATAGAGGATGCGGACACCGGCATGATACTCTTTATGGGCCAGATGAATAACATGAAATAACAGCAGTCAGGGCAGAACTTTCAATTCGGGTTGCCTGAAAAGCTTAATTATGAGGAGAAGGAAATGAGCAAAAGAAAAGGAAATGCGGCATCGGTTGATTTTATTTTAGGACTGGTGTTTTCCATCATCGGAAGTGTTTTTGTCATTGTAGCGGTATGCTTTGCCGTATTTCAGGTACAGTTTGAGAAAAATGCGGTGGAAACAAGCGCTGTGATTACCCGGATAGAGAGCTACCGTGACGGACAGGGGGACAGTCACCACAATGTCTGTATTTCTTATGAAGCAGACGGACAGACCTATGAGGCGGTACTGGAATCTTACGTCAGCAGCTGGTATGAAGGAAAAACCATTGAAGTCCTGGTAAGCAGAGACAATCCGGGAGAGGTAAGGGCGGCAGCGACAAGCTGGCTTTTTGTGCTGATCTTCGGGCTGGTTGGTTTTATATTTGCTGTCATCGGTATCATTATGTCCGTTCTGTATGTGCGGAAAAAGAAGAAAAAGAAATGGCTTAGGAATAACGGCAGAAAGATACAGGCGGAGGTGATCGGCGGTCGTGTCTGCTACAATTATACCGTTAACAACAGACACCCTTTTGCGATAGAATGCCGTTACGAGGATACCGGATACGGACAGGTATATCTGTTCTCTTCTGAACCGACATGGTTAAATCCCAATAATTACATAGGCAGCTATGTGGATGTTTACGTGGACTCTTCCGATATGAGCCGGTATTTTGTGGATGCAGACAGCCTGAAGCTTCAGGAAAACAATGCCGTTATTCATGATTATCGCTGATTATTTTGTGAAAATTGCGTGAAAAGACTACCTTTTCTGAAAAAGATAGATTATAATGTTGGGTATGCGAAAAGGAAGGAGATATCCCCATGTCACAAAAAGACGTAAAAAAAGAGCAGTCATCAGAAAAGGTGATGACCCGGTACGATAAAAAGGTACAGAAAAGAAAAGAAGAAGCCGAAAGAGCCAAAAAGCAGGCTAAGACAGAAAAAATAATAGGCATTGTGATTGCGGCAGCCATTGTAATCGCACTTGCCATGATTCCCGTGAAATCCTACACGGCGGTACATTCCACTTATCTTACGGTAGGCGGACACGACATTACCAGAGTAGAGTTTGACTATTACTACAACCTGGCAAAGAACGATTATCTGAACACCTACAGCAGCTATCTTTCCTACATGGGACTGGATACCACCAAGGATTTTGCAAAGCAGAATTACAGTGATACCATGACCTGGAAGGATTACTTCAGCTCCCTGGCACTGGAAACCATCAAGCAGAACAAGGCGCTGATTGACGCAGCGGAAGCAGAGGGCTTTACCTATGATACCGCCAAGGATGTGGCAGCCTTTGAAAGCTCTGCAAAGGAAGCCGCTTCCAACAGTGATGTCAGCATGGCGCGTTATTACAAGGCAACCTTCGGTTCCTATGCAACTTTTGCACGCATCAAGTCCTTTGTAGAAGACGGTTATTATGCAAACGCTTACTATAAAAAGCAGTCCGATGAAAAGGCACCTGCGGAAGACGAAATCCAGACCTATTATGAAGAAAACAAGGATACCTATGACAGTGTAGATTATCATATGACGGAGATTGCAGCGGATATCCCGTCCTCCACCGATGCGGACGGCAATGCCGTAGCCGCTACCGATGAAGAAATCGCCGCCGCCATGGCAGAGGCAAAGACCAAGGCGGATGCAGCACTGGAGACCATCGGTACGGACGGCGAAGCTTATACCGGAAAGCTGAAATCTTCCGTTTTAACCAGACTCGGTGACTGGCTGTTTGATGCAGACAGAACAGAAGGTGACACAACCGTCATCGAAGACACCGACAACCACAAGTACTATGCGCTGCAGTTTGACGGCAGATATCTGGCAGATACCACCACGGCAAACATCCGTGTTATCATGAGCACTACAGTAGCCGGTGAAGATATCCTGAAGGAATACGAAGAGGCCGGTGCAACCGAGGACGCCTTTATTGACCTGGTTGACAAATACAGCGAAGATACCTACAGCAACAACGACGGCGGTCTTTACAAAGAACTGAAGAGCTCCTCTCTGGACAGCAATCTTTCCGAATGGATTTTTGCAGGACATAAGGCAGGAGACACCACCGCACTGACAGACAACGGAAGCAACTATGTACTTTACTATGTAGGTGACGGCCGTCCCGAATGGCAGGTTAAAATTTCCGAGACCCTGACTACGGAGGCAATGACCACTTACTTAACCGAGTTAAAGTCCGGTTATGAAGTATCCGACCCGAAGGGACATCTGGCTTACTTAAAGAAGCAGGCAGCAGCCGACAGTGAAACCGCTCCCGCAACGACCGAGGACAGCGAGACAACTCCCGCAACCGATGCGGATGGCGAGACAACTCCCGCAACCGATGCGGATGGCGAAACAACTTCCGTTTCCACAGAGGAAAGCGCTGAAGAATAAAAAAAACCCGGCAACGGACAGAATTGTAAATGCAAATATTAAAAATGCAGGATGAAAGTCCTGCATTTTTGAGTAAACGGTGTGAAATAGCACCCGCACGGAAAGGCATGGTTTGTATATGGCAGAACCGGAAAAAAATCCCCAGTCCGACTTTATGATGGAAAAAATAAAAGAACGCCCGGTCAATAAGAAGAAGTTATTGCGCAGGACGGTGACCACTGTTGCCATGGCAGTTATTTTCGGCATGATTGCCTGCGTTACCTTTCTGACACTGGAACCGGTCATCAGCAATCTTCTATACCCGGAAGAAAAGCCGGATGCGGTTATTTTTCCGGAGGAACAGGAAGAAATCAGCCCTGAGGATATGCTGGTGGAGGATGCCCCCACGCCCTCCATTCAGGAAGCGGTGGAATCGGTTATTTTAGAGGATGAACAAATCCAGAAGATTCTGGACGAAATCGTTCTTGACAAAAACAATTATGCCCAGCTTTACAATGCCCTTTATGAGTATTCCACGATTTTAAGCGAATACATGGTGGAGGTGACGGCTGTTTCTTCCAACGAGGACTGGCTCAGCGATACTTATGAAAAAGAAGGTAAAACCTACGGTGTAGTCATTGCCAACAACGGGAGAGAATATCTTATTTTAACAGATAGAAATACCGTGAAGCAGGCAGGCATCATCCGGGTTACCTTCCATGACGGCGTGCAGGCCAAGGCGGAGCGTAAGCAGTCGGACGTTCAGACAAATCTGACGGTACTGTCAGTGTCCATGGACGACATTTCCGATGAGAAAAAGGATGACATTAAGATAGCAACCTTAGGCTCGTCCAATTTCCGGCAGGCTGCCGGTACGCCGGTAGTTGCCATGGGAAGCCCTCTTGGAATATCGGGCTCCATGGGATACGGCATGATTGCTTCCTCCGGCATTACATTAAGTAAGGTGGATGCCAATTACAAGATATTTGCCACGGACATTACCGGCAGTGCAAGCGGCATCGGTGTGCTTTTCAATCTGCAGGGACAGATTGTGGGCATCATCACCACGGACCGTTACAGCCCGGACAGTAAAAACATGATTTCCGCCATCGGTATCTCGGAGCTCCGCAAGCTTATTGAAAACATGTCAAACGGCAAGGATGCCGTTTACGTGGGCATCAGCGGAATTGATGTTACTACAGAAGCCCATGAGGAAATGGCAGTACCCTTTGGTGCCTATGTGCGGGAAACAGCCATGGAGTCCCCTGCCATGCTGGCAGGTGTCCAGAAGGGGGATGTCATTGTGGAAATCAACGGGGAGGCAGTGACAAAGTTCTCCGATTATACGGCGATCTTACTGCGCAGCATGCCCGGCGATACCCTGAAGGTGAAGTTCATGCGCTCGGCGCAGGGCGAGTACAGGGAAATGGAAACGGAAATCACCGTCAACGCTGCGAAGAAATAATATCGCCGCGAAAAGTTTGGCGCAAAATATGAGGAAATGGCAGACTGCCGCAGGGCAGTTGAACATAAATATCTACGGAAAGGTTTGGACAATTTTATGAAGTATATTAAGGATTACAAAGAGGGCGACAGAGTTTTTGACATTTATTTATGTAAGCACAAGCAGTCTGCCGTAACGAAGAATGGAAAGCCGTACGAAACCGTGATTTTACAGGATAAAACCGGCACCATTGACGCCAAGGTCTGGGAGCCGAACAGTGCCGGTATCGAAGACTACGATACCCTGGATTACATAGAAGTTTATGGGGATGTGAATAATTTTCAGGGCGCTCTGCAGGTAAACGTGAAGCGCATCCGTGTCTGCAAGGATGGCGAATTTGACCCGGCAGATTATCTCCCGGTCAGCAAAAAAGATAACAACAAAATGTACCAGGATCTTTTAGGACTGGTGGACAGTGTGGAAAATACTTACCTGAAGCAGCTCTTACAGGCATTTTTCGTGGAAGACGAGAAGTTTATCAAAAAATTCCGCCGTTCCTCCGCTGCCAAGACCATGCACCACGGCTTTGTAGGCGGCCTTTTGGAGCACTCCTTAAGTGTGGCAAAGATGTGCGATTATCTGTGCGGCTGCTATCCCCTTCTGAAAAGGGATTTGTTAATTACTGCTGCACTGTTCCATGACATCGGCAAGGTAAAAGAAATTTCCCTGTTCCCGGAAAACGATTACACCGATGACGGACAGCTTCTGGGCCACATTGTGATGGGCTGCGAAATGCTGACGGAAAAAATCAGGGAAATTCCCGATTTCCCGCCCGTACTGGCTTCCGAACTGAAGCACTGCATTCTGGCGCACCACGGTGAGTACGAGTACGGTTCTCCCAAGAAGCCCGCTCTCTTTGAGGCGGTTGCCTTAAATATGGCGGACAACACGGACGCCAAGATGGAAATGATGACCGAAATTTTCGGCAACGTTTCCGATACCAACTGGCTGGGCTTCAACAGAGTCTTTGAAAGCAACCTGCGCGGTACAAGGATGGAATAGGAAAGAGAACGTGGACGTCCGGCATTTTGAACGGGCGGTTTACGCCCTGAAAGGAAAAGATTACGATGGCATATGAAAAGAACGATATGGTGACGGTGACCATTGAAGATGTGGGCATGGAAGGAGAAGGAATCGGTAAAATCGATGGTTTTCCCCTTTTTATCAAGGACGCCGTTGTGGGTGATACCGTAGAAGCCAAAATTATCAAAAGTAAAAAGAATTATGCATATGCGAGAGTCGAGAAGGTGGTAACACCTTCTCCTTTTCGTGTAGAGCCGCCCTGTAAAAGCTACAGACAGTGCGGCGGCTGCCAGATTCAGGCGCTTTCTTATGACAGACAGCTTGCCTTCAAACAGGACAAGGTAAGAAACAATCTGCTGCGCATCGGCGGCTTTTCCGAGGCGGAAGTAGACCGGGTGATGGAGCCCGTGGTCGGCATGGAAAATCCGTTGCGTTACCGCAACAAGGCACAGTATCCCTTCGGCACGGATAAGCAGGGCAACCCCATTACCGGTTTTTATGCCGGACGCACCCATTCCATTATTCCCAATACGGAATGTTATCTGGGCAGGGAAGAAAACAGGGAAATCCTGCAGACCATTCTGGACTACATGAAGGAATACCATGTGAAAGCCTACGACGAGGAAACCGGGAGGGGGATCATCCGCCACGCTCTTATCCGCACCGGTTTTTACACCGGAGAAATCATGGTGTGCCTTGTGATTAACTATAAGGGGAAGCAGGAAAGCTATCTGCCCCGACAGGATAAGCTTCTGGAAAAGCTGGCGCTTATCAAGGGTATGACAAGCGTGTCAGTGAGCATCAATACAGAAAGAACCAATGTCATTATGGGCAAAGAAATCCACACCATATGGGGCGGCGATACCATTACGGATAAAATCAGGGTACGCGATACCGGAAAAGTGGACATGCCCTACACCGGAGAGGAGCTGACGTTCTCCATTTCTCCCTTATCCTTTTATCAGGTAAATCCCATGCAGACGGAGAAGCTTTACAGTCTGGCATTAGAGTATGCCGGTCTTACCGGAAAGGAAAGTGTCTGGGATTTGTACTGCGGCATCGGCACCATCTCCTTATTTATGGCACTGCGTGCCAAAGAGGTGTACGGCGTGGAAATCATTCCGCAGGCCATTGACGATGCCCGGCAGAATGCCGTCCGCAACCACATTTCCAATACGGAATTTTTCGTGGGAAAAGCCGAGGAAGTACTTCCTGCCGCCTACGAAAAAGAGGAGAGTCACCCGGACGTCATTGTGGTGGACCCGCCCCGCAAGGGATGCGATGAAAAGTGCCTGGACACCATGTTAAAAATGGCGCCCTCCCGCATCGTTTACGTGAGCTGCGACTCCGCTACCCTTGCCCGCGACTTAAAGCTGCTCTGCGCCGGCGGCTACCGCCTCGAGCGTGTGCGCCCGGTCGACCAGTTCGCCCATACCGTGCATGTGGAGACAGTATGCCTGCTGTCGCGTAAAGCCCCAGTTTAAGCGGGCTTCAGGCAATTATAGTAGATAATGTGTCTGCGAATCGTTACACCTATTGTTGTGAAATGAGTTTGTAGTTGGAGAAAATAGAATTATATGAGAAGAAATGACAAATTTCCATTCGCTATGACCAAGAAATCATTGGTTGTGTATATTGTTTCTATAGTGCTTATAGGACTGTTTCTGTTTTTTGTCAGAGGAGACATGACTGGAAAATATGCGGCATGTATTGCTTGTCCGATGATCATTGTATATTTAATCTATGCTTATTGCAAGGAAAGCAAAGCAGATATGAAAGCCCAAGAGACAAAAGTACAATATATGAATGGCAGCTATTTTGAAAGCCCTGAGTGGCATGAGAAATATGTGACCTATCTCAATGAGCACCCTTTTGGGAAATCTAAATATCAAAGCATGAAAATGGATTTATTAAAAAGATTTCAAAGACGGGAATATCTTGTCAAAATGATATTGCCATTGTTTCTAATGCTTTGCACCTTGTGTCTTATTCCTTTAGGGCGTTATTATATGGCTATCATAGGACTTTGCCTGTTCGGATTCCTGTTTTGGATAGAGTTTTCACTGTATATAGGAATGCCGGTACGGAAGTGGTTGAAGGGTGATATTGATTA
>OHEJ01000775.1_pt1 | contig 10769 bp, 4 predicted proteins | sample 1567261 | NCBI WGS metagenome assembly OHEJ01 (sample SAMEA3879550, study PRJEB24766) | human gut metagenome | biome: human-associated habitat; feature: feces | place: USA | collected 1985/1987 | reverse complement strand
TACCCCCTAGAAAAAAACTGAGGAACTGAGTTATTGAGGAACTGAGTCAATGATAGAGACTTAGAATCTTGCTCTTGATACTGTTGAATATGTGCTTATATTAAAAGCTAAGTATCAGATTATCAAATAAATAAAACACTTGCTCCCTTGAAATAAAGGGGCAAGTGTTTATTGTGATACCCATACCCCCTAAAACAGGGGGCATGGGTATGAAAAGAATTTCGTTACATTGAACTTTCAAATCGTAACTTGATGAGATCTGGCTGATTTACATCTCAACCACTACTTCATGCTTGCCTTCAGAGCAAGGAATGATGGTGCCTGAGATAGGAGTGCCATCCACTGTAATCTGCTTCACGCCCTTCTGGTTTCCGCTAGGATTCTTTACTGTGATATGGTATTCGCCACCACGGAACTTGCGGGTTACCTCATACTCCTTAGCGGTGCTTGGGAGACAAGGATCGATGAGCAAACCTTCATAATCTGGCTTGATGCCGAGGATGAATTCTGATACTGTATACCACATCCATGCCGCTGTACCGGTGAGCCAGGAATTCTTTCCTTCGCCCGGTTTGGCTGCATCCTTACCGGCTACCATCTGGCAGTTTACGTAAGGCTCTACCTTGTGAAGTGTCTGATATTTTTCCTCTACATAGCTAGGCAGAATCTTGGTATAATGGCTCCAGGCATCGTTGCCTCGACCGGCTACAGTCTCTCCGATGATGACCCAAGGATTGTTGTGGCAGAAGATACCGGCGTTCTCCTTGTAGCCTTCAGGATAAGAAGAAATCTCACCCATTTCTACATGATAGGTGGTGTAAGCTGGGTTGTTCAGCACCAGTCCGTGCTCGCATTCCAGTCGTTTCTTGCTGCTGTCCAGTGCTTTATCGCAGAGTCCTTCTTCCAGACCGATACCAGCCATCGTACACCAGCCCTGGCTCTCGATGAAGATTTTGCCTTCTTCGTTCTCATCACTACCAATCTTGTTGCCGAAGAAATCGTAAGCGCGGAGGAACCATTCGCCGTCCCATCCATGCTGCTTCACAGCCTCGTTCATCTCATCTACAGCCTGCTGCATGCGCTCGGCTTCTGTCAAATAATCTTCCTCTGCAAGACCGGCTATTTCGCCCTCCTTGCTTTCCAAAGCTTCCTTGGCAAGCTGCTTGCACAGAGCCACATAATCCTTGCCGGTAACCACGAACAGACCGGCTATCATCAGACTCTCTGCCTTGCTTCCTTCGCCCTTGTTTTCGGTGGTCTGGAAACTCTCGTTAGGGTCCCAGGAGAAGCAGTTCAGGTTCAGACAGTCGTTCCAGTCGGCTCTTCCGATGAGTGGCAACTTGTGCGGACCCAGGTTGTTGATAACATGGTTCATCGAAATCTTGAGGTGCTCGAAGAGGCTTACTTCTGTGCCTGGCTGGTTGTCGAAAGGCACCTGCTCAGCGAGGATAGAGAAGTCGCCCGTCTCCTTGATATAGGCTACGGTACCGAAGATGAGCCAGCAAGGGTCGTCGTTGAAACCGCCACCGATATCGTTGTTGCCACGTTTGGTGAGCGGCTGATACTGGTGATAGCAGCCACCGTCTGGGAACTGGGTGCTGGCGATATCGATGATGCGCTGGCGGGCACGGGTAGGTATCTGATGAACGAAACCTACGAGGTCCTGGTTGGAATCGCGGAAGCCCATGCCTCGACCGATGCCGCTCTCGAAGAAACTTGCCGAACGCGACATACAGAAGGTGATCATGCACTGATACTGGTTCCAGATGTTCACCATACGGTCTAACTTGTCGTTGCCGCTCTTCACGGTGAAGATGTTCAGCAGGTTATCCCAGTACTGGTTGAGTTCTGCGAAGGCAGCATCCACCTTTTCGGTGGTATCAAACTTGGCGATAAGCTGATGAGCTTTCTCCTTGTTGATTACCTTCTTGGCGCTGAACTTCTTGTCCTGCTCGTTCTCCACATAGCCCAGCAGGAAGATGAGGTCGCGGCTCTCGCCTGGCTGCAGGGTAACCTCGATATAATGAGATGCGATAGGGCTCCAGCCGTGGGCAAAGCTGTTGCGTGGCTTGCCTTCCAGCACAGCTTCAGGCTCGGAAAACTCGTTATAGAGTCCGATGAAGCTCTCGCGGTCGGTATCGTAGCCCTGAATCTCGGTATTCACTGTGTAGAAAGCATAGTGGTTGCGGCGCTCACGATATTCGGTCTTGTGATAGATGGTAGAACCTTCTACCTCTACTTCGCCCGTAGAGAAGTTGCGCTGGAAGTTCTCCATGTCGGTAGCAGCATTCCAGAGGCACCACTCTGCAAAGGAGAACACTTTGAGGGTCTTCACCTCCTCAGTCTGGTTCTTCAGCGTCATCTTCTGCACCTCAGCCCATGTATGGAGCGGTACGAAGAAAAGCACACTCGCCTCTACGCCGTTCTTGCTGCCCGTGATGCGGGTATAGTTCATGCCGTGGCGGCACTCGTAGCTGTCGAGTGGTGTCTTGCAAGGTTTCCATCCCGGGTTCCATACGGTATCGCCATCTTTGATATAGAAATAGCGACCGCCGTTATCCATCGGCACACCATTGTAGCGATAACGGGTGATGCGACGGAACTTGGCATCCTTGTAGAAGGAATAACCACCTGCTGTGTTTGAGATGAGCGAGAAGAAATCCTCGTTACCCAAATAATTGATCCAAGGCCATGGGGTCTTTGGGTCAGTAATCACGTATTCGCGATTGGCGTCATCAAAATGACCATACTTTTTTTCTGCCATTGTTTTTTTAATGTTATTTCTTGGTAAAATATACTATTTTGGTGCAAAGATAGTAAAAAGTTTAAGTTTCGGGGTTAGAAAACAGTTTTTTTTTTGTATTTTTGCAATGAAAAGTTTGATGATTATCATCATTCTATAAACATTTTATATAGTTGGCTTATGAAAAGAAACATTTTATCACTTCTGATAGCCCTCTTTGCTACGATGCAGGTAGCGGCTCAGACATACGACAACTTGTGGAAGCAAGCTGAAATCAATGCTCAGAAGGACCAGCCTAAGAGCGAAATCGCGGTGATGAAGAAAATCATCGCCAAGGCCTCGGTTGCCAAAGATTACGGGCAGCTGCTGGCGGCTGAGATGAGGCAAATGACTCTTTGGAAAGAGATTTCTGCTGACTCGCTTTCGCCTAACGTGAAGCGGATGGAAGCTGAAGCTTTGAAGACAAATGACCCGATGCTGAAAGCGGTGAGATATGCTGTGCTCGGCAAGGTATATCATGATAATCCGTATGGAATAGAAGTGGATGAGGCTTCTTTGGAACAAAGGGAGGATGCTTCTTATTATCAAAGTCAGCGAAAGGTAAACCTGAAGAAGAGCCAGGATTTCTTCAAAAAAGCGATGGCGCACCCAGAGCTTCTTGCCAAGCATGCTTCTACTGAGTATGTGCCGCTGACTCTAAAAGGGGTGGACGGAAGTTCCTTCAAGAATGATTTGCTGCATCTCATCGGATTCGAGGCAGACAGCAAGGAGGCGTATCTGCAGCTGTACACCTATTATAATAAGGTGGGCAATCGGGGGGCGGCTTGTCTCTGTGCCTATAAGCTCATCGAGAAATACCGCCAGGACGACGTGAGAGAGGTGAAGAAATCGAAGTATCTGCAGACCATCGACTCGCTCATCCAGATTTATCAGGATATTCCGGAGGCAGGCGAACTTGCCGTGGAGCATTTCCGCTTCATGGAAGGTGCTACCGATGCCAAACCGCAGGATAAGCTCAACTATATCAACTATGCGCTGAGCCGCTGGGGTGAATGGTCGAGAATGAACGAACTGAGAAATGCGCAGAAGCGACTTACCGAACCGATGTTCCGGGTGAAGGATATGCCGCAGGTATTGCGACCTGGGGAGAAGGTTTGGGTGCAGCTGGATGTGCGCAATCTCCAGAACCTGAAAATCAGTATCTCCCGCCTCAATATTACGGCAGATAACGATTATAATGCCCAGGATGAGGCTACCTATAAGATGCTCCTGAAGAAGACTACGAAGCTGCATCAGAAGGATTTCAGCCGCAACTACTATGGTCGTCCGGATTACGAAGAGGTGAAGGATTCCATCGAAATCGGTGGCAATCTGCCGCTGGGTGCCTATCTGATGGAGGTGACTTCGGATAATACCGGCATCGCTCCGCAGCGAGAACTCTTCTATGTCAGCAATCTGGCGGTGATGATCCAGCAGTTGCCTGATGACAAACATCGCTATGTAGTGGTGAATGCTACCGACGGACAGCCTATCGCCGGGGCGAAGATAGAACTCTACGACCAGCGGTATGATTTCAAGACGAAGAAGGACAAGCGAATAGTTCATGCCCGCTTGACAACAGATGAGAACGGCGAGGCTTACTTCAAGAATGTGGATGGAAACGTCTTGATTTCCACCAGCAATGACAAGTTTACGCCTGCCAAGGATATCTATCTTTCTCGCACCCGCTATTATGAGAAGAAGGATAATGAGACTAAATATCAGGTTTATACCGATCGTGCCATCTATCGCCCGGGGCAGAAGGTACATGCCTCAGCCATTTCCTATACTGTCAAGAAGGGGTTGGATGCCAGCGTGCCTGGCAAGAGCATGGAACTGAAGTTTGTCCTGAGTGATGCCAACTGGAAGCAGGTGGCAGAACAGAAGGTTACGACCGATGAATATGGTACGGCTTCGGTAGATTTCGAATTGCCGAAGGAGGGACAGACGGGACTGTATTCCATCTCCGTGAATGGAACGGCAACAAAATATGTAAGAGTGGAGGAATACAAGCGTCCAACCTTCGAGATTACCTTCCCGAAGGTGAACGAGAAATATAACTGGGGCGATACTGTAGTGGTGAAGGCTACAGCCAAGACCTATGCCGGTATACCTGTGCAGGGTGCCAAGGTGGAGTATCAGGTGACTCGCAGAAACCAACTCTGGTGGTGGGGCGCAGGCTCTGCCGGACAGTTGGTGAAGACTGACAGTTGCGTGACTCGTGAGGACGGAACCTTCGACGTAGAGATTCCGCTGGAGGCTTCCTTGTCAGGAAAAGACGAGGTTGATATGAGCGATTTCATGCGCATCGCCCGTTTCTTCAACTTCGAGGTCTCTGCCATCGTTACCGACATCAGCGGCGAGAGCCACGAGGGCGTGATGAGTCTGCCTCTGGGCACCAAGCCAACCATCCTCACGGTGAATCTTCCTAAGCGTATCGAAACAGACAGTCTGAAGACGGTGACCTTCGCTTACCGCAATGCCAGTGGTATGCCGATTTCTAGTAGGTTGAAATATCGAATTGATAAGGGCGAATGGAAGGATGCCGAGGCGAATGTACCGGTTTCTATCAAGGAATATGCTTCTTCTGCATCATCTGCCTCTTCTTCCCTCGTTTGGAAATCTGGCGTTCATCAGCTGGAGGCAATCTGCGGACAGGACACCCTGCAGCAGAAATTCACCCTTTTCAGCATGAAGGATACCCATCCGGTGGAGCCAACTACCGAATGGTATTATCAGACGGCGAAGACTTTCCCTCGTGATGGCAAGCCGGTCTATATCCAGGTGGGCTCTTCGGAGAACGGAGCGCATATCGTATATTCCATCATCGCCGGCAACAAACTGCTGGAGAAGGGCGCCTGGGAGTTGGGCGACAGTATCGTGACTCTGCCTTTCACCTACAAGGAGGAATATGCGTCGGGCATCGTACTGAACTATAGTTTCGTGAAGCAAGGCAAGTGCTATACCCGAATGATGAGCATCGCCCGTCCTTTGCCTGAGAAGAAACTGAATATCGCCTGGAAGACCTTCCGCAACCGTCTGACCCCTGGACAGAAGGAGGAGTGGACGCTGAAGATTACCACCCCTGACGGCAAGCCAGCCAAGGCGCAGCTGATGGGCGTACTCTATGACAAGTCGCTCGACCAGATAACCCCGCATTCCTGGAATCTCTCACTGGGCTTCTATCAGAGTTTGCCAAACTGCTACTGGAAGCACAACCTCACTTTCCGTTCATTATACTTGAATGGCGTTTATCCTACCAAGTATTATGATGAGAAGCAATTGGATGTGGATAAGTTTGATGGCAAATTCTTTAGCTATTATGCTTATATGCAAGCGGTGGAGCTGAGCAAGTTGGAACGTTCTCTTGGCGGAACCGTAGAGGCTGTTCGTATAAAGAAAGACGAACTGGTTCGAGAGGAAGCGAAAGTCATGAAAATTCGTGGGAGTAATATGACCCGTGTTGCAGCGGCTGCTCCATCTGCCAACAAGGTTTTTGATGTAGTAGAGGAGATGCCGCAGTTTGCAGGTGGTTCTGGTTCGGATGCAGGACAGTACCTTGACAAAGTGCAGGTGCGTGAGAATATGAACGAGACCGCCTTCTTCTATCCTGCCTTGGAGAGCGACAACAATGGCAACGTAGCCATCAGGTTTACCCTGCCGGAGAGCGTGACTACCTGGAAGTTCATGGGCTTGGCTCATGACAAGGAGATGCGCAACGGTTTGCTGGTGGATGAGGCTGTGGCTCAGAAGACCGTGATGGTGCAGCCTAACATGCCTCGCTTCCTGCGTGAGGGCGATAAGAGCACCATCGTGGTGAAACTCTTCAATACTTCCGACAAGAAGGTGAGCGGCAACGCCCGTATGCAGATTCTCGCCCCGGAGACCAACAAGGTGGTTTGGCAGAAGACGCAGAATTACAGCATCGATGCCGAGGGCTCTGCTACCATCTCCTTTGATGTCCAGGGACTGAAAGAAGGCGTATATATTCATAAGGTGGTGGCTGCCGGTAATGGCTACAGCGATGGTGAACAGCACTATCTGCCGGTTTTGAGCAACCGTGAACTCGTGGTGAACACCCTGCCTATCACCCTGCATCAGAAGGGTGAGCAGAGCTTCGACCTGAGCAAACTCTTTCTGAACAAGGAGGGCAAGCAGGCGAAGGGCGCTGAAGAGGCAAAGGTAACCATCGAGTACACCAATAACCCAAGTTGGCTGATGGTGAAGGCGCTGCCAGCCATCAGTAATCCGGATGAGGAGGACGCCATCTCGCTGATGTCTGCCATCTATGCCAATACTATCACAAACCATGTACAGAAGCATCTCTCGCTGGAAAATCTCACTCAGGAGAGCATCCGCCTGCAGAATCAGGTGGAGAAGCTGAAGAAGTTGCAGAACCCTAACGGTTCCTTCTCCTGGTGGAAGGGAATGAAGGGCAGCCGGTATATGACTACATCGGTAGCCGAAATGATGGTTCGATTGAATGCCATCGCAGGTGTGCAGAAATCAACCGCCCGGATGCTGACTTCCGCCATCGATTATCTCTCCTGGCAAACAGCACAGGAAGTAAGAGAAATGAAGAAGCAGGAGGAGAAAAAGCAGAAGGTGAATCCTAGCGAACAGGCGCTGCATTATCTCTACATCCTTTCGATGGATGGCAGAAAGATGAAGCAGAATCTGGAGCAGGATAAGGCTTATCTCCTGGACAAGATGTCGAAGATGACCGGTGATTTCTCCATCTATGGCAAGGCGCGTGCTGCCGTGGTACTCGCCAGAAACAGCCAGCAGAATGCTGCTTACCGCGAGAAGGCAGGCGAATATCTGCAGAGCGTGAACGAATATGCCGTTTACCGCGAGGAGATGGGCCGCTACTACGATACCCGCAAGGCACTCTACAGCTGGAGAAACTATAAGATTCCTACCCAGGTATCCGTGATAGAGGCGATGCAGATGCTGAAGCCGAACGACAAGCAGACCGTCGAGGAACTGCAGCGCTGGCTCCTGATGTCGAAACGCACCCAGGTTTGGGATACGCCGGTGAACACCGTGGATGCTGTCTACGCCTTTATGAAGGGCAATGAGAGCAACTGGAGCAGGAAGGCTGAGAATGCCGTGCTGAAACTGGATGGCAAGCTGCTGCCGATGCCGCAGGATTCCACTACTTTGGGCTATGTGAAGACCGAAAGACCGGGCAAGGCATCTAAGCTGAGCATCGACAAAAAGAGCGATTATACCAGCTGGGGAGCTGTCTATGCAGAGTTTAAGCAGCCTATCAGCGAAATCGGTTCCATGGAGTCGGGCATCAAGGTGCGCCGTGTCATCGTTCCAGCCGAATCTGAGAGCAAGGGCAATGCGCAGGTAGGCGAGAAGGTGAAGGTAACGCTCATCATCACCGCCGACCGCGACTACGACTTTGTGCAGATTACGGATAAGCGTGCGGCATGCCTGGAGCCGGTTAACCAGTTGAGCGGTTATCAGTGGAGCATAGGCTGCTATGTTTCTCCAAGAGACCATGCAACAAATTTCTATTTCGATCGTTTATCTAAAGGTAAGCACATCGTAGAAATGGAGTATTACGTGGATAGAAAGGGCGACTATCAGAGCGGAACTTGCACCGCTGAGTGTACCTACAGTCCGGAGTTTGGTGGCCGCACAGAGACCTATGAATTGAAAGTTAATAATTGATAGTTAAAAGTTTATAGATTGATAATTTAAAATAGAATAGTATGAAACGGATGAATATATGGATGCTCTCAGCGCTGTTGGCGCTGCCTGCATCAGCACAGAAGATTACAACCCAGCACGAGGTGGTAGACTGCGGACAGGTGGTGTTCCACAAGCCTGTAACTGCCGAATTCGTGCTGAAGAATGACGGGCACAAGCCGTTGGTTATCAACAATGTATTGAAAAGCTGCGGATGTACGGAGGTAGATTATCCGAAGACGAGCATATCTGCCGGCGAAAGTTTCGTCATCAAGGCGGTATACGATGCCAAGCAGATGGGTACTTTCACCAAGCAGGTTTGCCTCTATACCAATGCGGATGAAGAGCCGTTCATCCTCTCTATGAGGGGAAGGGTAGTGGGCAGCGTAGTAGATTTCGCTGGTTCTTACGATGAGATGCTGGGTGTCATCAAGAGTGATGTCCAGGAGGTGGAGTTTGATGACGTGAACCGTGGCGACCGTCCGGTTCAGCGCATTCATATCTTCAATCCTACCGACGAAGTGCTGGAGCCGGTAGTGATGCATCTGCCATCCTATCTTCATGCTTTCGTATCGCCTTCCAAGGTGGCTCCGCGTCATTCTGCCGAAATCAGTTTCGTGCTGGATTCCAAGAAACTGCGCGACCTGGGCTTGAACCAGACATCGGTTTATCTCGGTGAGCGTCCTGGCGATAAGATTGCGCCTGAGAAGGAAATCGTGGTATCAGCCGTTCTTCTTCCTGGTTTCGAAAACATGACTCCAGCCAAGAAGGCACTGGCTCCGAAGATAGAGATGTCTGCCACCGATCTCAATCTGGGTAGTTTCAATGGAAAGAAGAAGCTGAAGGGTGAGATTCTGATTACCAATAAGGGTAAGTCGGAACTGGATATCCGCAGCATGCAGATGTTTACGATGGGCTTGCAGGTGAAACTGAAGAAGAGTAAGATTCAGCCAGGAGAGACCGTTAAGATGAAGGTGACGGCTGTGGCTGCCGACTTGAAGAAATCGCGTGTCAGACACCCTCGTATCCTCATAATTACGAATGACCCTGACCATGCTAAGGTGGTGGTGAAGATTTATGTACAATGATTTAAAAATGAATATCGTGCAGATAGAAATAGATAACGGCAGTGGGTTCTGCTTTGGCGTAACCACTGCCATCAAGAAAGCTGAAGAGGAGTTGGCTAAGGGCGGTAAACTTTACTGCCTGGGCGATATTGTGCATAACGGTATGGAGGTGGAGCGCCTGCATGAAGCGGGACTCATCACGATAGACCATGAGCAGATGGAGGAACTGCAGGGCGTAAAGGTCTTGCTCCGTGCTCATGGTGAACCGCCTGAAACTTATGCCCTTGCTGAGCGAAATAACATTGAAATCATCGATGCTACCTGTCCTGTGGTGCTCCAGTTGCAGCGCCGCATCAAGAAGCAGTATGTCAACAATCCGGAGGCACAGATCGTGATTTTCGGCAAGAACGGGCATGCTGAGGTGCTCGGACTGGTGGGGCAGACGGAGAGTCATGCCATCGTGGTAGAGAAGTTTGAGGATGTGAAGCAGCTGAAGGAAACCGGTCAGCTGGATTTCTCTAAAGATATCTATCTTTACTCCCAGACTACCAAGAGTCTCGATGAGTTCCACCGCATCATCGAATATTGCCAGGAGCATATTGTTGAGGGCGCTGTCTTCAAGAGTTTCGATACCATCTGCCGTCAGGTGGCTAACCGCATGCCTAACATCGCTGCCTTTGCCAGCAAGCATGATGTCATCCTCTTTGTGAGTGGCAGAAAGAGTTCGAACGGCAAGGTGCTTTTCAAGGAATGCAAGAGCGTGAATGCCAACAGCTACCAGATAGAAAGTGCTGACGAAATAGATATGAACTGGTTCAAGGATGTGGAAACGGTAGGTATCTGTGGTGCTACCAGTACGCCGAAGTGGCTGATGGAAGAGTGCAAGGATAAGATTATCAAGGAAAACTCTGCTCTTTTGTAATAAGAGTTAAAATATTGATTATCAGCTACTTGATATACTTGGTACGGTGTTTCACCGTATATGGGTAGAGGATAGTTTTATCGTTGATTGAAAAACTTAATATATTGGTTATTAATCAGTTAACCCATTTGGTGTCGTGTTTCACGACGTCAAGTGGGTTTATCTTTTATAAACTGTCTGAAAATAAAACAGGTGATAAATCTTCTCCCGAAGACCTATCACCTTCAAAAAACAGTAATTAACTCAAAATTTATAATCTATATCATTACTACCTTGTTAATATGGTTGCAAAGAT
>OHEJ01000771.1_pt1 | contig 10831 bp, 7 predicted proteins | sample 1567261 | NCBI WGS metagenome assembly OHEJ01 (sample SAMEA3879550, study PRJEB24766) | human gut metagenome | biome: human-associated habitat; feature: feces | place: USA | collected 1985/1987 | reverse complement strand
GAATCTGGCGCACTGCTGCGACCCTGACGTTAACATATTTTGTGGGATGGGGTCTAAAAGGTTTTGGAATCGCGCTTCTTTGTGTGCTGCCTCTTTATCTGATATTTCCCATTTTCGGCAGTTTCAATGCCGATGTATCGTTCTTTAAAATATATCATAAATGTATCATCGCCGGATTCACGGAGGAACTTGTGTGCCGGGCATTTATGTTCGGATTACTTTTCCGCTATGCAAAAACGGGATTCTTTTGGGCCGTAATATTGCCGGCGCTCTATTTCGGGAGCCAGCATCTTTATCAGGGTCACGATGTGGTTTCGGCTCTTGCGGCTTTCGGCGTGACGTTTATAGGCGCATTATATTTCAGCTGGATGTATGTTGAATGGAATTTCAATCTATGGATTCCTGTCGGGCTGCATATTTTGATGAATATGGCATGGTTTGTCTTTACAATGGAGGGCACGGAAGTCGCGGCCGGTGGCTTGATCTCAAATATAGCGCGTGTCGCAAGTATCCTGCTGGCCATTGCAATGACGGTCCGGCATAAACGGAGAAACGGCTCAAAGGTTTTCAGCTATCCCGTATGGCAGTTATGATTCGTCATTTCACCGGGGGCTGCCAAAACCACTGTTCATCGGTAGTGTTACAATTGGAGTTCGGATAACTTATGCCTTGCGGGACAAGAGCTATGTGATGGCCTTGTCTGTGTGTGCTTTCACCTTCCGGCTCGGCCTGATTGAAAGTGTTGGTCTGTAGGATATAAAGGTTTTTTGCCATATAGTAATCGATATATTCATCCTGAGTTTCAGGCCATTTGTTGTTCCAGTTGGCATCTTTGTTTAAGACTACGGGCAAGTCGTGCTGTATCCTGTATCTCACCTCTCCGGGGTGGAGCATAAGACCGTTTTCGTCGGTCACGAAAGCCGCAAACGTAGGGTCAACCCACACCCATTTGCCTAATGATTCGCTCCACGCCACGCATATCACATGGCAGTCATTGTCTGTGTCCCATGCTTTTGGCAGACAGGTGATGTATCTTGCGGGGATGCCTTCGGCAAGAAGAGCTTCTGTAAGGCAGATGGCGAGAGCACGACAATTGTAGCCGCAACTGTCGCGACGGGCGCTGTCGTATGTGTTGCGCAGATTTCGTGCTCCGGGTGCAAGTCCGTTGCTGCCGTCATGGCGGATATTGTCATGAACCCAGTAGAGCAGATTCTTTATTTGGCTTATGTCATCGCCGTTACCGGCGATACTGTCGAGATTGAAGCGCTCGCGCGACAAAGTCAGCAGGCTGTCGGCGGGTGTGGCATATTCAAACCGGATATTCATAGCGGAGTCAGGGGCGTAGGCCGCCGATTCTTTCAATATTTCAAGTTCGGTCTTGACATCGTCGCCCAGATTCCAGGCATATTCCATCGAAGCTTTCAGACTATCCGCCATTGCGCTGCCGGCCGCAGCCAGAATGGGTTGGAGTGTTTTCGCTGCCTCATATTGATATCGGCGCATCCATTTCGGATCCTTGGCTCTCAGCACTTCCGACTCCCATCGCGCAATGCGTTCCATATCGGCGATCAATCGCGGATTGCCTTTCAGCTGTTCGATTGATGCAGCCGGAGTCACGCTGTCATTATAAACCTTAAGAAACGCGCCGTGATTCGTTATGCCGGACAGCCCGGGGCAGAGATCCTGATCATCGACCTCTATGCCGAGATTTACGACGATACTTTCGAAAACTACACTTTCAAGACCCGGAAGTTTGTATAGAAATCCCGGGCCGCCGGTTGAGGAAACCGGACCTTTGAAGATTATTGATTTAAGTTTCGGGCAGTCGGAAATAAGCGTGCAGTCGAAATGGCCGACCATGCCGTTGAACACCACTTCCTCAAGATTCGGTAACCCGCTGAGCAGGCCGCCTGGAATATAATCGACATCGTTGAACGTGATTTTGCGAAGTTTCGGAAACTTGCTGTAGTCGCCAAAGCGCCCCAGCATGCCTATGCTCGGAATTTCGAGTTCTTCCGCATCAGTCGATAAGACAAGACTGTCTGGGAACAATGGATGTCCGTCGCGTATAGGGTCGGTAAACCATCCCGGAGTCTTCATTACGATATTTTCCGAATGACCGGCGGCAAAGCAAAGAAAGCCAGCCATGATGGATGTGATGAGGCGTTTCATTTTATGGATTTTACGTGTATTCTATTATGGCTGTTTTATAAAAAAGTGCTCCGCCATTTTTGCGTGGCGGAGCGCGTTATGTAGGGATATCCGTTGGCTGGGGTGGGATTAGTTGAGGGCGTCGATAAGGATGGCGTTGCCTTTAAGCGTTATTGTTTTTGCCATGGCGGGGATGAGGCAGCTCTCGCCTTTGTGGAGCGAGATGGTGTTGCCGCGGTCGTCGGTCACTGTCACTTCGCCTTCGATGCATGTGAGGGCTGTGAATGAGTCGTCGGTTTCGGTGTAGAATGTCTTCTCTCCGTCAATGGAAATGCGGTAGACAATGAAATGGCTGCAGTTGACGAGGTCGTTGACGCCGTCGATGTCTGGTCCGGCTTTGCTTACGTAGTTGGGATAGACATTATAGTCGATGGCATCTTTGGCTTCTTTGACGTGAAGCTGACGAGGTTTGCCTGTCTTGGCGTCGAGGCGTCCGTAGTCGTAGATGCGGTAGGTGATATCGGATGTCTCCTGCACTTCGACAAGGAGGTTGCCGCCGCCGATGCCGTGGATGCGGCCTGCCGGGAGGAAGAAAACATCACCGGGGTGCGACGGGTGGCGTGCCACGTAGTCGAGCAGGGAGCTGTCGGACCCTATCCGCTCGTATTCCTCGGGAGTGAGGGTTTTCGAGAGTCCGCAGAGGATGTCGGCTCCCGGATCGGTATCGACGATGTACCACATCTCGGTCTTGCCGAGTGAGTTGTGGCGTTTCTTTGCGAGTTCGTCATCGGGGTGCACTTGCAACGAGAGGTCGCCGGCGGCGTCGATTATTTTGATAAGGAGAGGGAATGTGGTGCCGTAGCGTTCGATGTTTTTCTTACCAACGAGATCTGCACCATATTTTTTTATCATCTCAGTGAGTGTAAGGCCTTGGTCGGGTCCGTTGTCAACAACTGACTCGTTGCCTTTGACACCTGAAATTTCCCAACTTTCACCAATCTGTTTCTGATCGGTGACAATGCCTTTGAATGGAGCTATTTTCTCTCCACCCCAGATTGCCGACTTAAGAATCGGACGAAATTTCAATGGCGGGATATTTGCCGTATTCATGATCTTGATTTTAAGTCTGTTAATTTATGTGATGCTGTGTTCTTTCCGTCGTTGCGCGGCAAAGATAATCACAATTTGTCAATTCTGCAACAATTCTGCAACAAATTTGACGTGCGTCGTGTCGCAAATTTGTCACTAATCTGTCTCTCAGTGCGTAACGCGAAAATATCGGCGAAATATGTCTGTAACAGACGGAGAAAGATGAAGCTGCGGACAACCTGAAACGGTGCCGCAGCTTCATGCAAGCTGTAAAAAAGGATGATGATAATATCGTGGAAAGCTTTTCCTTTCTGAGGGGGGACCAGCTCCTTTCTCAGGAGGGGAATCAGCTTGTCGGCACTTCAGGGAGCGAGCGCCCGATTATTTGTCGAGGTGCTCGTATTTGAGGGTCATCGTGGGCTGGTCGCACACTTCAGCGGGGCCGAAGTACTGGATCGGGCCGGGGAATACGTATTCGGTGTTGAGGGCCCAGTCGGCGCGTTTTGCGGCGAAGCGCTGGAAGGGACTGCCTTCGAGGCGCACGAGCGCTTTCTGTATCACGGGTTTCATTTCGCCGTGGCGGCGTTCCATGTTGAACATCATGGAGATAGGAATACCGCCGGCGAGCCACTGTACGGAGGGTTTGGTGAGGTTGCGGAGGCTCGACATGTAGCCGGTGACGCCTGCGTTGATGAGCATGGCGGCGTTGTAGCCGAGGGCGTAGCAGTAGTCGGCGTCGAAGTTGGAGGGAGCGGCGCAGCGTCCTTCATAGCCGAAGAAGTGGTGGAGGGGCGAGAATTTGCCCTTGTAGGTGCCTTCTTCAGCCATCTGGTTCAGGCGGTTGCCGACCATTTCGCTAAGCAGTTTTTCGGTTTCGATGAGCGATACCTGAACGTTTCCGTGGGGGTCGCGGTCGAGGGTGAGCTGGCGGGCAACGCCTTCGGGGAGTGAAGCGTAGACGGTGGCGCTGTTCTGCGAGAGGTTTTTGAGCACGTATTCGCGCTGTTCGGCCGGTGTCATCTTTGTGAAGCCCGGAGTCTTGGCGAGAAGGTCGTTGAGCTCGGCAATGAGGTTTTTCATTGCGGGGATGAACTCGATGAGGCCTTCGGGGATGAGGACGGTGCCGAAGTTGTTGCCCTGAGCGGCGCGTTTGGCCACGATGTCGGCGATGTAGTTGACAACATCCTGGAGGGTGAGGTTTTTGGCTTCGACTTCTTCGGAGATGATGCACACGTTGGGCTGAGTCTGGAGGGCGCATTCGAGAGCGATGTGCGAAGCCGAGCGGCCCATGAGCTTGATGAAGTGCCAGTATTTCTTAGCCGAGAAGCAGTCGCGCTGGATGTTGCCGATGAGTTCGGAGTAGACTTTCGTTGCGGTGTCGAAACCGAAGGATGCTTCGATCACTTCGTTCTTGAGGTCGCCGTCAATGGTCTTGGGGCAACCGAGCACCTGCACGCCGGCGTTGATCTTTTTGTAGTATTCGGCAAGGACGGCTGCGTTGGTGTTGGAGTCGTCGCCGCCGATGATCACGAGAGCGGTGATGCCGAGCTCTTTGAGGATCTCAAGACCTTTGTCGAACTGTTCCTCTTTTTCGAGCTTTGTGCGGCCGGAGCCGATGATGTCGAAGCCGCCGGTGTTGCGGTATTCATCGATGATTGAGGAGGTCAGCTCGATATAGTTGTGGTCGACAAGACCGCCGGGACCCATGAGGAAGCCGAAGAGGCGGCTGTCTTTGTTGATTTTCTTGATGCCGTCGAAAAGGCCGCAGATCACGTTGTGACCGCCGGGAGCCTGGCCGCCGGAGAGGATGACGCCGACGTTGATGGGCTTGCCGGAGAGGTTTTTGGAGATCTTCTCAAAACGGATTTCGGGGAGTCCGTAGGTGTTGGGGAAGAGTTTCTGGATTTCTTCCTGATCGGCTACCGACTGTGTGGGGTTGCCTTCGACAACCTTGACAGCACCGGTGAGGTCGATGGGGAGCTTGGGTTGATAGGCCGCGCGGGCTATCTGCAAAGCGCTTTTCTTCATGTATGATAGTGGGTTAGAGGTTAAAAATATACTATGTTACGGTTTAGGCTGCAAAGTTCGTAAAAAAAATCGGTATTGTCATTATAAATGTGAGCATTTGTCATCATAAATTATCGGAATCGGAGGGGGAATCGGAGATGGTAGGGTTGCCGGCGATTGCGATGCGTAGGGCGTCCGGGTCGAGGTATAGGGAGGCCATTCGGGAAATGGTTGCCGGCGAGAGGTCGATGATGGCCTGCTGCTTGGCTTCGAAATATCCGGGGGTGAGGGCTTGCGTGATATTTGTGATGTGATAGTCGGCGATCGAGAGCGGCGAGTCGGTGACGGATGCTTGCGCCGAGATGGCCGACTGCTTGAGACGGATGAGTTCGTCGCCCTGCGGCGGGTCGTCGGCCAGTCTGACGAGTTCGTGGCGCACTTCGTCGATGAGGCGGCCTACGTAGGCATTGTCGGTTTCGGCGGCAATGTCGGTGTAAGCGCCGTCGGCATATCCCGGCAGGAATGCGCTGATGCCGTAGGTGAGCCCTTTCTCTTCGCGTATGTTGAGCATGAGACGGCTGCCGAAATAGCCTCCGAGGGCATAGATGGTGAGGTGAAGCGGGAGGAAGTCGGGGTGTGAGCGTGGAATGGCCGGGAGCGTAAGTTCAACGGCGCTCTGTGCGGCTTCGGGGCGCCGGGTCTCGCAGATGCCGGGCGCGGCGGGGGTGAATCCGTTGATGTTGAAGCCCGGAGCTGCGGAGCGCGGGGCGGCCTCCTCAATGGCCGATGTGATTAGCCCGACGGTCGAGTCGGTGATGTCGCCGCATATGAACACCGATGTCGAAGCGGCATGGCAGAATGTGGCGTGGAACTCTTCGAGCTGCCGTCGTGTGAGGGCGCGGATGCCGGCCGGAGTGTCGACGACGGCAAGGGGGTGCGAGCAGCCCATCATGAGGCGGTCGGAGGTGCAGCGGGTGAGATAGCTGACGTTGTTGTCGGAGATCTCGATGTTTTGCGCGAGCGATTCGCGGCGCACACTGAGCGGAGTGTCGGGGAACGTTGGGCGGAACACCATGTCGACGAATGCCGGGAGCACGTCGGGAAGCTTCGACGAGAGGGTGTAGAGGCTGTGGCGGCGGTGATGGGGCGTGGCTTCGCTTTTCATCCAGGCGCCGTTGAAGTCGAGCGTCTCGGAGAGCTGCGGGCCGTTGAACGAGCGGCTGCCCTCGCGCTGCAATATGGAGGTGAGGGCGGCTACGGCCGGCGAAGAGGCTTCGGCGATGCCGCCTTCGGTGAGCACGGTCAGGTAGATGACCGGTGTGGCTTTGTGGACGAGAGTGTGGAGCGTGATGCCTGAGGGGAGGGTGACGCGCTTCATGGATGGCATGGAAGCCGTGGGGATGTCGGCAACCGGAGGCGGGAGGGTCCGGAAGGATTCGCTGAGAGCTGAGTCGTCGTCGGGGGTGTTCATGGCAGCGGGTGTTTTAGGTGGTCGTGGGCGGAAGCGAAGCGGCGTGCGTTTTCGAGGTCGGCGGGTGTGTCGACGCTTATGGTGCGGCTTTCGGTCATGGCGATGCGGATGCGGTAGCCGGCCGCGAGCCATCGGAGCTGTTCGAGGCGTTCGGCTTTTTCGAGCGGGCAGGAGGGAAGCGCCGCGATGTCGGGCAGGAGGCTGCGCCGGAAAGCATAGAGGCCTACATGCAGGTGTAAAGAGGCGGCGGCAGGCCATTGTTCAACGGCGACGTCCCTGACGAAGGGGAGGGCGGCGCGGCTGAAATAGAGCGCGTTCATGCGGCTGTCCATCACCACTTTGGGATTGTCGGGCGACAGCAGTTCGCTGATATCTTCGCCGGGGCCGAAGCGGCGTGCGAGGGTGACGATGTCGACCGTCGGGTCGCTGAAGCAGCTTACGGCGGCGGTGATGTCGGCGGGGTCGATGAAGGGTTCGTCGGCCTGGATGTTGACTATGATGTCGGCATCGTCGTCGATGAGAGCGAGGGCTTCGGCGCAGCGCGCGGTGCCGTTGGGTGCGTCGGGCGACGTCAGGACGGCATGCCGGCCGAAAGCCTCGACGGCGCGGACTATGCGGATGTCGTCGGCCGCTACTATTAGACGGTCGACAGCGGGGGCGGCACGGCGGCATACACGTTCAATCATGGGGATGCCGCCGATGTCGGCGAGCACCTTGCCGGGCAATCGTGTGGAAGCGAAGCGTGCTGGTATAATGCCGGTGCAGATCATGGGTAAATCGTAAAAATTGATTACAAAAATAATGCTTAATTGAAGATAATTCAAAAAAAGTAGACTATGTATTTGGCATGACATGCCAAAAAAGTGTATATTTGTGGACGGAAAGTAATATTTTCTAAACATTATAATAACCAATCATGAATGCTCGCGTAATATTCTTCAGAAAATCCCGAACGACAGCCGGCTGGTTTCGAAGCTATTAACCGGATTCAAGCCTGACGGTGCACCCGTTTTCAACCTGTAGAGTTCAATAGACAAAAAAAGAACGACCGAATCGCATGTGCCTGATGCTGCGCGTTAAAAGATGATCATTCGGTTCGCGAGCCTTAGATCGAAGACATAGAAAACTATTAATACCAATCCATTAATTACATGAAAAAAATTTACTTATTGTTGTTGTCGCTGTGCGTGGGAATAAGCGCCGGAGCGACTATCAATGGCTACATGAGCCTGATGCTCAACTACAAAGACGGCCGACAGACGATAGTGTCGCTTGAGGACAACATGCTCGTGAAAGTTGCCGACGGCAACGTGACGATGACGAGCGCCAAGGGCAGCGTCGTAGCACCGACGGCGGCTCTTAACAACTGGAAGTATAACAAGACGGCTGTAGAAGACAAAGACAACGGCTGGACGGGAATCGACGATGTCAACGCCAATGCCATGAAGATCACAATGGGCAGTGACAATATCGTGATCAGCAACGCTCCGGCCGGCGCCCTTATCAATGTGGTGTCGATCGACGGCAAGAGCATTCTCAGCGACCGCGCCTCCGACGGCTACTATGAGATCGCCACTTCCGGGCTCCGTGGCGGCATCTATGTGTTGACAATCAATAAAGAATCTTATAAAATAGCTGTGAAATAATGAAAAAGATAATCACTCTGGCAGCTGTGGCTGCAATTTCAGTTTCTGTTTCAGTTTTTGCGCAGACTGACCAAATCCATGTGTTTCGCAGTGATGATACCAAGCTCAGTACTTTTAAAGGTGCCGATATCCTTTCCATAACACATGAAAACGGATCCGCAGCTCTCGGATTCAATGACCTTGTGATAAAAACCACTGATGGCACATCCACTACGATATCCATAGGTTTGATCGACAGTGTGCAGGTCCGCTCTACAGGCCTGCCGGAATTCCATGTCAATCTGATCGATTATCCGTCGTGGACCGAACTTCAGGGAGCTAAGGACGATGTCCATCCTGCCATCCTTTATATGAAAGGCAATGGAATGTATTCCGACATTGAAGCCGACACAGTCGAATTTCGCGGTCGTGGCAACTCCACCTGGGGAATGAATAAGAAGCCATACCGTTTCAAGATGAAAAAGAAAGCTGCGGTATGCGGTTTGCCCAAAGCCAAGACTTTTGCTTTGATTGCGAATTACATCGACTGCTCTCTGATGAGAAACGCCGTGTCGCTTTGGGTCGCCAATTATCTCCAGATGCCTTTTGCCAATCATTGCATTCCTGTCAGAGTCTATTTTAACGATATTTTAAAAGGTGCATACATGCTCACGGAGAAGATAGGTACGGGTAGCGGCAGTGTCAACATCGACGAGTACAAAGGTGTGCTTTTCGAGCTCGATTCAAACTATGATGAAGCCTTTGAATTTTATTTCAGCTGGGATAGGGGGAAAAAACTGCCCGTAATGGTGAAAGATCCTGATTTTACCGAAATATGCGATTCGTTGGGCGTGACGACTGCGCAGTATTTACAGACATGGCAGAGCGATTTCACTCAGATGGCACAGGCGGTAACTTCAGGTGACACTTCTGCCGACCTGTCTCAGTATATAGATCTGGAATCGGCTGTCAACTTCTTTATCGTCAACAATCTTGCCGCAAATCATGAGATGAAGCATCCCAAGAGTTTCTATATCTACAAGGACAGCATAGCCGATGGTGAAACATATCATTTCGGCCCTGTATGGGACTTCGACTGGGCTTATACTTTCGATGGATATGAAGGCGTTTCCGCTTCAATTCCGATGGTTGCGTCAGATGGCGACTGCGGTGGGTATTCATTTTTGAAAGCTTTGTTCAGCAACACCGGTTTCCGCGCGCTATACAAACAGAAATGGGACGAATTCATATCGGTCGGATATCCTCAGTTGCTTAAGTATATGGAGGAATATGCCAATCTCATCGAACCTTCGGCTATTGAAAACGGACAGCTTTGGCCCGCGGATTATTCTGTGTCATGGCGCAGAAGTGAAAGTTCTCTTGAGTTCAGGAAAAACTTTAAGGCTTTGAAAACATGGATTGGGCAACGTATCGACTACTGTAATTTACATGCCAATTTCGGTCTTTACGAGTAATTCCGAACGACCGATAATTAGAGCTTGTTTAATAATAAATGTTGACGGCAGGGTCGCATAGCTTAAGAGACATTAATTACAACACAGCTCATGGAATTCAACAACAATTGTATTATAATTTAACATTATGTTATCTATTATAAAGAAAGTTACATCAGACCTGTCATTCGCCGGCATCTTTGCGTCTGTTCTTCGGTCGTTATGGAACCCCATAACTCCCTCATCACAGACACAAATATACTCGACGACTGACAGCACTGCCGTTAACATTTATTACTAAACAGGCTCTAAACACTGCAACCGATTATGAGCAAAAAAGGTGACATCATGCATCTGTGGCGCGAAGCCTATAAGGATTCGCCCGAATATCTGGATATGTACTTCGACCGCATCTACCGCGACGCCGACGCGCTGACGGTGGAGGAGGATGGCAAGGCTGTGAGTTCACTGCTGCTGCAGCCCTATGGGCTGTGGTTTTACGGCCGTGAGATGCCCGTGAGCTATATAGCGGGTGTCACGACACGCCGACAGGCCCGCGGCCGCGGCTATGCGAGCTCGCTGCTGCGAGAGGCGCTGCGTCTGTCGCGCGAGCGCGGAGATATGATGTGCGCGCTCATCCCGGCACACGGATGGCTTTATTACTTTTTTGAACGATTCGGCTTTTCGCCGGTGTTTTTAGCTGATGTGCAGCGCTTCACATCGCAGCACAAATTTGCCGGAGAGGGAGAATATGATGAAGTGAGCGACCTGTATTCCGACGCCGTCTACGAGGCTTTTGCCGCGCTGGAGCGCCGCCGCCCCGGCGGGATCCTGCACACGCGGCGCGACTTCATGAACTTTCTCGACGATCTGACCATGCGGCCCGAGGGCACGTTTACGGTGGTGAGCAGCGGCGAGCGCGGTGTGGTGGCGATGGCATGGGCGTCGCTGTCGGACGATGTGGTGCAGGTGTATGAAGTGCTGGGCTATGAATCCGCCGACCGGCTGGCCGCGATGCGTCAGCTGCGGAGCCG
>OHEJ01000767.1_pt1 | contig 10852 bp, 7 predicted proteins | sample 1567261 | NCBI WGS metagenome assembly OHEJ01 (sample SAMEA3879550, study PRJEB24766) | human gut metagenome | biome: human-associated habitat; feature: feces | place: USA | collected 1985/1987 | reverse complement strand
CAAAGTTCGCCAGTAAAAAAACTTTGGCATAGGCGGCCTTTTTCGGACGGATACTCTGAAACTCCGGATAAAACGATGACTACGGCCGCTATGATTTTCGGCATGAGGTCACGGACAGTCTGGGACGTTACGACACGACAATGCATTGCGGAGGAGAGAGGATAGGACATTTATAGTAACTGAGGAGGTGGTGGGGGCGGTCAGCTTATCGCCTGGAAGAACTGGTAGCGGAGGGATTCGTCGGTCTTGAAGGCACCGCTGGCGGCCACAGTGACCGTTGTGGCTGACTGCTTTTCGACGCCTCGCATCTGCATGCACAGATGACGTGCGCGGCAGCTCACCATCACTCCCCTGGCCTGAAGATGTTCGTAAAGAGTGTCGCACAGCTGTTGAGCGAACCGCTCCTGCACCTGCAGACGGCGTGCAAAAAGGTCGACGAGGCGTGCCACCTTGCTCAGTCCGACAATCTTTTCCCCGGGCAAATAGCCCACCGACACCGTGCCGAAAAACGGAAGGATATGATGCTCACACAACGAGTAGAACTCGATGTCGCGCACCACTACCATTCCCGAGCCGAGAGCTTCAAACATCGCGCCATGAATCACCTCGTCGATGTTCTGGCGATAACCGCGAGTAAGGTAATACATCGCTTTTGCCGCTCTCATTGGCGTATCTACCAGCCCTTCGCGTGAAGGGTCCTCGCCAATCAGGCGAATGATCTCGGCATAATGCGATGCTAATTCATTTATGACCTCGGTGGAATCTGTGTTTGTTGTCATTTCCGAAATGGAATTAAAGCGCAGCCGTCACTGCAAGCCCGGTCAATTGGTCACTTTTACTCGGTCTTTAACCACGTGAACTTCGCTTGCCGAAGCGGGAAAAGCTCTTTTGATTTTAACTGCGGCCGCCTGAGCTTCTTCCGACGATGAGAAGATGCCGGCAAGGACGCGCCAGTTGGGCGAATCGAACTTCACAGATACCTGATACTCAGGGAAGCGACGCTCGATAGCTCTTTTTTTCTTTTCCGATTCAGAGCGGGAACGCTCGCCACGGCTTCCGAAATACACCTGCACGCGATAGACAGTGCGGTGCGACGAGACGCGTTTATCATTCTGGCGTGTGTCGGTTTCCGGCTGGAGGAGATTCATGATCTCGTCAGGCAGAACCATCTGATGCTGACCGCTTTTGTCGATATGATCCACGATCGGAGCTTTAGGGCTCTGAGCGAGTGCTTTTGAGGGATAGGACAGACAGAGCAGCAGTGCGGGGATGACCGCCACAATATATATCTTGCGAATTGACTTGTCGGACATAGGCAATAAATTAGGCTACAAAAATACAAAAATATATTTTTGCAGCCTAAATTATTGGCATTATTCTACTGCCGGCCATGCGGGCGGCCATTCAGCAGAGATGAAGAGGGCGGGGCTATTGCGGCAGCGGATTTATGATCGCGTCGGATGTAACGGTCGATGCAGCCCTGTCTTATTCAAAAGCATTGACAATGCCCATGAACGAATCGGCTTTGAGCGAAGCGCCGCCGATCAGGCCACCGTCAACATCGGGTTTTGCAAAGAGAGCCTTGGCATTGGTGGGTTTGCAGCTGCCACCGTAGAGGATCGATGTGTTCTCAGCCACTTCCTTGCCATATTTGCCTTCAATGACGTTGCGGATGAAAGCGTGCATTTCTTCAGCCTGGTCGTCGGTAGCGGTTTTGCCTGTACCGATAGCCCAAACGGGTTCGTAAGCGAGGATGAGTTTCGAGAAATCCTCAGCAGAAAGGCCGAAGAGGGCATCTTCGATCTGAGCTTTTACAACGTCGAAGAATGTGCCGTTTTCACGTTCTTCGAGCACTTCACCAATGCAGAAGATGGGAGTGAGGCCGTTTTCGAGAGCCAGGGCCACTTTTTCTTTGAGGGTTTCGGAAGTTTCACCGTAGTACTGACGGCGTTCGGAGTGACCGAGGATCACATATTTGGCACCGGTAGATGCTACCATCGGAGCGGAAACTTCGCCGGTATAGGCGCCCGAGCGGTGGTCGGCGCAGTTTTCGGCACCGAGGCCGAGCTTGTCGGGGTTGATCACTGCGTTAATCGAAGCGAGATGAGTGAAAGGAACGGCGATAATGACGTCGCATTTGGGTGTTACGTCAGCGAGTGCTGCATTCACTTCTTTGGCGAGCTGCAATCCTTCAGGCAGAGTGGTGTTCATTTTCCAGTTGCCTGCAACAATGTTTTTTCTCATTTTTGTAACTAACTTATTATTGAGGTTATAACTATCATTCAACGACTCATCCCCGCTGTCGGCAACCGCGTCGGAAGCCGCGGGCGATTCGTCGCACAAATTTACATAATTTTTTTCTAACGGAATCTGTTTTTTCCTTATAAGATGCCGTCCTTTGTCGAGCAGAAGTATCACAGCCAGAAGGGCGATCAGAACGCAGGCTGCCAAAACGATCATGCGCCGTCCGTCGAAGCCGAGATTTTCAATGGCCTGACGCTTGTCGGGGGCGTTCTGCAGGAGAGTTAGATCAATCGAAGGCAACGAGCGTTTCCAGATTATGCGGCCGTCAACAGCATACACGGCGGCTATCACGCCGCGGGCGAGCTCCTTCAACACGGTCGGTTCGGCCTGATAGATGGGATATGTGGCCATCGACAGATCGCGCCACTGGTCCACCAGTTCGTCGGGGATCGCGGCGATCTCTATCAATGAGCCGCCTATTGAATCCATGCAACGTTGCAGCTCGTTGATGGCATAAGTGTAGGAAATGTTGGCGCGGCGGTAGTCGGGCACAACGATGATCATCTGCGGTCCTTCGGTGGCTATCACATCCTCCCTCACATCCTCGCCCTGATCGTAGACGGCAAGCTCCGTGCGGTCGGAAATGTTGCCGCTCAGCATGCGGCGGTCGACAAACGTCCATGTCGAATCGGGCAGATCCGATTCCTTAAAGCTTCGGCGCTCGCCGTTCTTTTCATAGATGAACTCAAACTCCACATCGGGCGTTTCCGATTCATCGACCACGATCTCCGATCCGACAGGGAACGAGCGGAAATCGATGAGCGGCTGCACGTTATATCCCCACAGACCGACAGCTACAATAAACACAAAGCAAAGCGTGGCCACCACCCACTGGATGTAGGGATTATAGAGACACGGCAAGCGCCGGTTTACAATGGCCAGATAGACCAAAGCCGCCGTGAGAGCAATGTTTTTCAGGAAAGTGGCGCCATTAGAGATAACCCAGAAATCGCCGAAGCAGCCGCAGTCGGCCACGGGGTCGGCGATGTAGATGTAAAGCGACAGCGGCAGCATCACGCCCATCATGGCCAGAAGCAGCCACACCGCGCTACGGCGATAACAGCCGAGAGCGAGCATGGCCCCGAGAATAAACTCCGCTACCGACAGGCAGATAGCGGCCATGGTGTAAAGCGACCGCGGCAACTCCCAACCCCAGGCCAGAAAATATTCTTCGATCTTGAAGGAGAAGCCCCAGAGATCGATGCTCTTGACGAGACCCGACATGATGAAGGTAGCTCCGACGGCGATACGCAGGAGCCACACGATAATCTGCCGCGTGCGGCCAATAGTTCCGGGAGTGCAAATTTGCGTCATTCAGTGAGCTTGATAATGCCGAACACGGCATAGTTGACCATATCGAGATAGTTAGCGTCGATGCCTTCAGAAATGATAGTGGCACCGTCGTGGTCCTCTATCTGCTTGGTACGCTGTATTTTTGTAAGGATAAAATCGGTGTAGGATTTGACCCGCATCATACGCCAGGCCTCATCATAGTCGTGATTTTTAGCGATCATGAGCTCACGGGCCTCCCCCACATAATTGTCGTATAGCGCGAGCGCCTTTTCATTGTCGATATCCACTTCATCGACATAACCCTCCCGAAGCTGAATCACGCCGACGATGCCATAGTTAACAATGGCGATGAATTCCGGCAGGATGCCCTCGTTGACCATAGCCACCGATTTGGTTTCAAGCGAGCGGATGCGTTTGGCCTTAATGAAGATCTGGTCGGTTATGGAGCAAGGACGCATGATGCGCCACGAGGCGCCGTAGTCCTTGAGCTTTTTAACGAAAATGTCGCGGCACAGTTTCAAAGCCGCATCAAACTGTCTGATTGTATTGTCCATTTTGCAGGAGATGGGTTATGACTTCTTCTTACACCCACAAAATTACGGAATTATTTTCAGAAATCAACACATTATATTATATAACAGGCAGCAGCGGAGGGTGAAAAACGACAGACGCCTGACCATCGAGAGATGGCGGGCGACTGTTGTAATAAGTTCTGAGAACGTTCCTGAATCATTCAGACCGGGAGCGGGAATTAGCGTTGACGGTTGGTGCGGGATACGTAAGCGACAAAGACGATGATAAATGCAACGAGGGACAGTCCGGCTCCGATTGATGGCAAGACAACATTATTTCCTGTAACGAAAAGTGTTGCTACGAGGAATCCGACTGCGATGAAAGCAAAAATAAAAGCTAAAACGATTAAGAATTTCATAATGTAAAGTATTTAATGTTGTCTGATGTTTGTTCTGATTTTATATTGATAACATCCCTTAAATAATGAAGGTTGCAAAATTCAATAAATTTAACATTCCTGATTCACCGCACAAACAACGCCGTGTCGAAGAACCGTAATGATTCTGACACGGCGTCGGTTAAGATATCCTTGCGTTATGTCGGGCCAACGGGACAAGACTGGAGCGTCACCTTCACGTCAGCCGACAGCGATCGGTCGGATTACTGGAGAGCTTCCCAATATTTGGTCTGCTCCTCATAGCCCTGACCAAGGCTGTAATAGAGGCGGTAGAGGATTCCGGGCACGTTGCTCATGGTATCCTCATCGAGATTGAAGGCTTTTTCGAAGAGCTCGGCAGCCTGAAGCAGGAGGTCTTTGACCGCTGCCACGTTTTTGCCTTCGGCATCGTCCATCGACATCTGGCTGGCGCGGTTGTTGAGCACGCGGGCTTTGTCGAAATAAGCTTTGGCATTGTTGTCGTTGAGTTCGATGGCCTGAGTCAGATCACTAAGAGCGCCTTCATAGTCGTTGTTCTGGTCGTCGATCACACCTTTGACGCCATAAAGCTGGCTGAGCATTGCGGCGTTGTCGGGAGCTGTATTGGCGATAGCCTCGTTGACAAGAGCGAATGCTTCGTCATAACTTTCACTCTCGAGTTTGTGATTGATGAGCTGACCGATGAAGAGGATGTCCTGAGTGCCATAGAGCTCGTAGCCTTTCTGGGCAAGCTCATACATGGTTGCTTTGTCATCGGCACGATTGGCGGATTCTACGGCATAACGGTAGAGGTCAATATCCTGATAGCCATGGTTGATAGCAGCTTGGAATTTGTTGAGTGCAGTCTTGGCTTCGTTTTTGCTGAGCTTGGCGATACCCTGATAATATTCGATCTGACCCACAAGCGAGTCGCTTTCGGCAACGGGGGCAAATTTGCCAAATATGGGGTTTGTGGGCACGTTCACAAACAGCTCCCATGCATCATAGGCGCCGTCGTAGTCCTGAGCCTGCAGGAGGAAGATACCTGCGTTGCGAAGCTGAGGATACATGCCGGCGAGCTCTTTGAGCATGTCTTTGCTCTTTTTGGGTTTGATTTTCCCTTTGGCATCGGGAACACTGTCGAGAGGAAGGGCTTTAAAATATGCATTGTAGGCGTCAACCAGAGCTTTACCGGTCTGCATTTTTCCGGCGGCGTCGAGGGGGGCGCCTGTCGATTCCTGAATAAAACCTTTATCATAAATGCCCATCGCTGCCTTTCCGGCGAGGTACCAGGGCATCATGGTGTTGGCCGTTTCAGGATTGGTCAGAGCAGGCTGAATTGCTTCGAATGCCTTGACATAGTCGGGATTGCTGCCTTTAAGCATGTGCTCGACATTTTTCACCACATCGGCTTGTGCAAAAGCTGCAACCGAAGTGAAAAGGCCGATTCCTAATAGGCTTAACTTTTTCATAATCATTGTAATTTAGGTTATTAAGGTAAGTTGAATAATATTTTTAGATTTGAGATTCGTCATCGGCTCCGTTGTCGGTGTCGATATTTGTGTCGGTGTCGATATCGGCGGGGATGTCGGCTGATACGGCATCGGTGGCCTCTTCATCGGCATCGTTGTCGGAGGCGACGCAGCAAACGGAGGCTATGACATCATTGCGCTTTTCGAGGTTGATGACGCGCACGCCCTGTGTGGCACGGCCCTGCACCCTGATGTCGGCCACTTTCATGCGAAGGGTGATGCCGCTTTTGTTGATGATCACGAGGTCGTTGTCGTCGTTGACGCTCTTGATGGCTACCAGACGACCGGTCTTGTCGGTGATGTTCATTGTCTTGACACCCTTTCCGCCGCGGTTGGTGATGCGGTAGTCGTCGAGGTCGGAACGTTTTCCGTAACCGTTTTCAGAAACGACCATCACATTGTTTTCGGTGTCGGGGTCCATGCATATCATGCCTACGACAGCATCGTCGCCACCGTCGAGAGTCATACCGCGAACGCCCGTCGACATACGGCCCATCTCTCTGACTTTGCTTTCGTGGAAGCGGATGGCGCGACCGTTGCGGTTGGCCATGATGATTTCCGAGTTTCCGTTGGTGAGCTCGACAGAGATCAGCTTGTCATCGTCGCGGATGATGATAGCGTTCACGCCATTGGCGCGGGGACGGGAATATGCTTCGAGACGCGTTTTCTTGATCACGCCATTCTTGGTGCAGAACACGAGGTTGTGGCTGTTGACGAAATCGGGATCGTCGAGCTTTTTCACGCAGATAACGGCGTTGACAGCATCGTCGGAGTCGATGTTGAGCAGGTTCTGGATTGCGCGGCCCTTGGAGTTCTTCGCGCCTTCAGGCAGCTCATAGACTTTCAGCCAGTAGCAGCGGCCCTTCTCGGTGAAGAAGAGAATGTAGTTGTGCATCGAGGCGGGGTAGATATATTCGATGAAATCCTCATCGCGTGTATCAGAGCCTTTGGCACCGACGCCGCCGCGGTTCTGGGTGCGGAATTCAGATAGCGGAGTGCGCTTGATGTAGCCGAGGTGCGAGATGGTGATGATCATATCGTCGTCGGCATAGAAGTCCTCGGCGTTGAAATCGCCTGCCATATAGTCGATGTCGGTGCGGCGTTCATCGCCATATTTATCACGTATCTCGGCCAGCTCATCTTTAATAAGGTTCCAGCACACATGGTCGTTGGAGAGGATCTCTTCCAGGCGGGCAATTTCGGCCAGCACTGCGTCGTAGTCGGCATGCAGCTGATCCTGAGCCAGTCCGGTGAGCTGTTTGAGACGCATCTCGACGATCGATGCCGTCTGACGGTCCGTCAGGCCGAAGCGCTCGGTAAGACGCTGGCGCGCCTCGTCGGTCGAGGCTGATGAACGGATTATGTGGATCACCTCATCGATGTTCTGCGATGCGATGATCAGGCCTTCAAGGATATGGGCGCGGTCGCGAGCCTTGCCCAGCTCGAAATTGGTGCGACGGATCACCACGTCGTGACGGTGATCGATAAACGCTTCGAGCATCTGTTTGAGATTGAGCGTGCGCGGACGGCCGTGGACAAGAGCCACATTGTTGACGCTGAACGACGACTGCATCTGCGTCATCTTGTAGAGCTTGTTGAGCACCACGTTGGCATTGGCGTCGGATTTCAGCTTTATGACGATGCGCATGCCCTTATAGTCGCTCTCATCGTTGATGTCGGCGATGCCGTCGAGTTTCTTTTCGGTCACGAGATCGGCGATGCCTGAGATGAGAAGCGCCTTATTAACATTGTATGGTATCTCGGTTACGATGATGTTTTCGTGATTGGCCTCGGTGACGATCTCGGCTTTGGCGCGGATTACGATGCGGCCGCGGCCGGTCTCAAAGGCGTCACGCACGCCGTTGTAGCCGTAGATGGTGCCGCCGGTGGGGAAATCAGGGGCTTTGATGTACTGCATGAGTTCGGCAACGGTGAGATCGCGGTTGTCGATAAGTGCCATGCAGGCATTGATCGATTCGGTCAGGTTGTGAGGAGGGATATTGGTGGCCATGCCGACAGCGATGCCTGAAGCACCGTTGACCAGCAGGTTGGGGAACCGTGTGGGAAGCACTACCGGTTCCCGGCGTGAGTTATCGTAGTTAGGCTGAAAATCGACTGTGTCGCTGTCGATATCGGTGAGCATCTCTTCGCCGAGCTTCTGAAGGCGCACCTCTGTGTAACGCATGGCGGCGGCACCGTCACCGTCGACAGAGCCGAAGTTGCCGTGGCCGTCGACGAGGGTGTAGCGCATGGCCCAGTCCTGGGCGAGGCGCACCACAGTGCCGTAGATCGATGAGTCGCCGTGGGGGTGATATTTACCCATGACTTCACCGACGCAGTTGGCCGATTTCTTATGCGGATGATCCGACGTGTTGCCCATTTCGTTCATACCGAAGAGCACACGGCGGTGCACAGGCTTCAATCCGTCACGGACATCAGGAAGCGCACGCGACACAATCACCGACATAGAATAGTCGATGTAGGCCGACTTCATTTCGTTTTCAATATTGATCTTTAATATTCGATCTTCTTCCAACATGACAATAAAATTATCTCTTAAAACTTGGTTATATCTTTTATTTATTATAGTTCACAAAGTTAGCACACGAAGCGCTGCGCTCTTCGCGAAACAGATACAAAGATAGCATTTTTTCCGCAATAATCCCGCTATTTTATGGCCAAGATTCACGTTTTTTAATTTTTAAGTTTTTAAAAAGTTTATTTGGACTGTTTTGGCACAATTATTGCTAATTTTACATTTGAAATAGAATGAAGACACAAAACTGACACATGCTTTTTTCATCAATATCCAAAAACGCCAAGGAGGTGTTGGCAGCGTGCACGGCCATCGCGCTTGAGCACCATACGCCGATAATCGGTCCGGAGCACATCATGCTTGCGTTGCTCACGGAGCCGAAACGGCGTATAGCCATGTTGCTCAACTCGCTTGCCGACCAGCCGACCGTTGAGCGGCTTGAAGCCGGACTGCACCGTCATCTCTACGAAAGCGGCGAATACCGTCCGCTGTCGGAATCGGAGATCACGGTAAGCGATCTTGCGTCGCGCATCGTCAGGCTGAGTGTGCTTGAAGCACGTCAACACCATAAAACGGAAGCCGATCTCGAGGATCTGCTTCTGGCATTGTTTCACAACACAGACATTAAAGAAATGAAGTTTATAAAACCGTTCCTTCAGGAAAGGATTGACTATCCGGCTCTTAACAGTCGCATCTACGGTGTCGAATCCACGCCCAGCATGGGCAGCGACTTCACCGACGAGCCCGACGACGACGCCGACGACCTCCCGTCGGGTTCGGCCGCCGACGAATCGCCGGCGGCCGGCAGCTCGCGTCAGTCAGGCAAGAGCGGTGCCCGCAAAGGCGGCGACACCCCTACTCTCGACAAGTTCGGCCACGACATGACACGTGCCGCTGAAGAAAACCGGCTCGACCCTGTGGTTGGACGCGAAACGGAGATCGAGCGCCTTGCTCAGATACTTTCACGCCGCAAGAAAAACAACCCCATACTGATCGGCGAGCCGGGAGTAGGCAAATCGGCCATCGTCGAGGGTCTTGCGCTGCGCATCATACAGCGCAAAGTGTCGCGCGTGCTGTTTGACAAACGCGTGGTGTCGCTCGACATGGCCTCGATTGTAGCCGGCACGAAATACCGCGGCCAGTTTGAGGAACGCATCAAAGCCATTCTCGACGAGCTCGCCCACAACAAGGACGTGATCCTGTTCATCGACGAGATACACACCATTGTAGGCGCCGGCAATGCCGCAGGCTCGATGGATGCCGCCAACATGCTGAAACCGGCGCTTGCCCGCGGCGAGATACAGTGCATCGGCGCCACGACGCTCGATGAATACCGCAAGAACATCGAAAAAGACGGAGCGCTCGAACGCCGCTTCCAGAAGGTGTTGGTCGAGCCCACGACCTTTGATGAGACCCTCACTATCCTCAACAACATAAAGGATAAATATGAGACGCATCACAACGTCACCTACACGCCCGAGGCGCTCAAAGCCTGCGTAAGCCTTACCGAACGCTACATGTCGGACCGCAACTTCCCCGACAAAGCCATCGATGCGATGGACGAAGCCGGATCGCGCGTTCACATCACCAACATATCGGTGCCGGAAGAGATCGAGAATCTCGAGAAGACCATAGCCGAGACATCGGCCAGCAAGCTGCAGGCCGCACAGGATCAGGACTTTGAGAAAGCAGCCGGATTCCGCGACCGTGAGCAGGAGCTCAAGCGCGAGCTTGATCAGGCCAACCGTCAGTGGGAGGAGCAGCTTTTGGCCAACCGCCAGACAGTCGACGATGACAAAGTGGCCGAAGTAGTGGCCATGATGACCGGTGTCCCTGTGCAGCGCATCGCTCTCGCCGAAGGCAAACGTCTGCGCGAGATGGCTCCGAAACTGAAATCGGAGATCATCGGACAGGATGCCGCCATCGACAAGATAGTCAAAGCGATCCAGCGCAACCGTGTCGGGCTCAAAGATCCCAACAAACCGATCGGCACGTTCATGTTCCTCGGCCCCACCGGTGTGGGCAAGACCCATCTGGCCAAGAAGCTGTCGGAGTATCTTTTCGACTCCACCGACACGCTTATCCGTATCGACATGAGCGAATACATGGAGAAATTCACCGTTTCGCGACTCGTGGGAGCGCCTCCGGGATACGTAGGCTACGAGGAAGGCGGCCAGCTGACCGAGAAAGTGCGTCGGCGTCCCTACTCTGTTGTGCTCCTCGACGAGATCGAGAAAGCGCACCCCGACGTTTTCAACC
>OHEJ01000764.1_pt1 | contig 10883 bp, 9 predicted proteins | sample 1567261 | NCBI WGS metagenome assembly OHEJ01 (sample SAMEA3879550, study PRJEB24766) | human gut metagenome | biome: human-associated habitat; feature: feces | place: USA | collected 1985/1987 | reverse complement strand
AATATACTCGACGACTGACAGCCCTGCCGTTAACATTTATTATTAAACAAGCTCTTAAATTTGCAGTGACAAAACAGACGCAGGCTCTGTGGCGTTAATAACACATAAACGTAAAGACGAGATATGAAAGTATTGGTAATCGACGGCAGCCCTAACATTCACGGGTGCACCGACCGCGCCCTTCAGGAAGTGGAGAAGACGTTGGCTGAAAACGGCATCGAAACGGTGCGCGTGAACGTGGGAAATAAGGATGTGCGCGGTTGCATCAGCTGCCGCACATGCCGGACTACAAACAAGTGCGTGTTCAACGACCTGGTTAACGAGACGGCCCCGCTGCTGGCGGAGTGTGACGGCGTCGTGGTGGGCTCGCCCACATACTATGCCGGGTGCAACGGCCAGCTGCTGGCGTTTATGGACCGTCTTTTCTATTCCACCGCGACGGCTTTCGACAAGACGATGAAGGTGGGAGCGGCCGTCATCTCATCGCGCCGCGCCGGATCGACGTCGGCCTTTGATGAGATCAACAAATATTTCACCATCTCATCGATGCCGATAGTGTCGAGCACCTACTGGAATGAGGTGCACGGCCATGTGGCGGCCGACGTGGAGAAAGATGCCGAAGGCCTCCAGACCATGCGCAATCTCGGCCGCAACATGGCATTCCTGATCAAGGCCATAGCGTCGGCCAAGGCAGCCGGCGGCGTGCCTCAGCAGGAGCGCGGTGTGTTTACCAACTTCATCAGAGAGTAAGATCCATTCCGCTCAAATCCGGGGATTGTAAAGAATGACTGTAGCATGACGGTATTTCACCAGATGCTTTTGTGTGCGGCCGGCCTCGGGCTGGCATCGCTTGTCGGGTCGACAGTCGGGCTGGCGGTCAGGAAGATACCTCACCGCTGGAACGACATCTTTCTGGGCTTTTGCGCCGGCATGATGCTCACGGCATCGCTGGCATGCCTGATAATGCCGGCTCTCGAGATGGTCGGCCCCGGCGGCTGGTGGCAGCCGCTGACCGGTGTTGCTGCCGGTGTGCTGCTCATATCGCTGCTCGACCGCATCACGCCGCATCTGCATCATCTGACGGGGCTGGAGCCGGGCCGGGAAGAGGCTCACAGTCCGCACCGGAAGAGCATCGACCGCGTGCTGCTGTTTGTGGTGGCGATAGCGATACACAAATTTCCCGAAGGCCTGGCGGCGGGCGTGGTGTTCGACGGCGAGAATATGGGCAATGCCTACACGGTGGCCATCACCATAGCGCTGCAGAACATTCCCGAAGGAATGGTAGTGGTCACGCCGCTGCTGATGATCGGTGTAGGCTATCTGAGGGTGACGCTGGTGGGGCTGGCTGTGGCGCTGATGGAGATAGCGGGTGTGCTGTCGGGCTATTTCCTCGGCGATATCTCGGCGGCGTTCCTGCCGGCCATGACGGCGATAGCGGGCGGGGCGATGCTGTATGTGATCAGTGACGAGATGATCCCCGAAACCCACAGCCACGGCTTCGAGAAGCAGGCCACCTACGCCCTCGTGGCAGGCGTGATGTGTATGCTCTATATCCAGATGTTTGTGTGATTTCCCTCCCGCTGGCTTGCACGATTGCGGGTGTAAGGCACTTGTCAGGAGGCCTTGTGCGGGTCGATGTCCTCCTCTTTGAATATTACGCGTGAGCCGGACGTCTTGCCTTTGTTGTCCTCAACGTAGCCCAGCTCGTCGAGCATACGGTTCATCTCCTCCCAAGTGAAGTCACTTGGCAGAGTAGCAAACCGCTCAATAAGTTTTTCTTTAGTTCCCATTCATCTAACAGACCAAAAGCAGCTATGTTTTCAGTAGCAAAACAAATCCCCGGCGCGCGAGTCGGCTCCGTTTTGCGCTAAAACTTATTGATGAAAAATCACCGGTTTTATTCAATAGAATCGCTGTATTATCTAAAAAAGACACCTTGAGAGGCGTGAAAAATTTGTGCTGAAGTCTGGGAACTCTATGATGGGGACCCCAGCTAAAGCTTGTAAGCATAAACAAAAATTTTTACTTTGCTGACGGCCGGGCTGACCCGAAAAGCTGTCGCCGAAAATATTTGGAGAGGGATGGGTATGGGGAAGGGAGGGGATGGGCACAAAAAAATCGCTGAGACTAAGGGTAGTTTCAGCGATTTGTTGATTGGCTTGGTGACCCCGGTGATTTCGAGGTTATTTCATGCAACAGCACTGGTTGTCAGAGGTTTAAGAGCGAGAGCATTGAGCCGACTCACTAATGGCTCACTCCGCTACTTCAATGTTCTTCGCCGTTCTGTCATATCGGCAATGCAAAGTTAGTAATTTCTCTCCAATCCTCAAAGAGCCAAAGCGTTAAAAATTCTTCGGACTCACGACTATTGAAATTTAATGGCTCACGGTTCAAAATGCCCAAAACGGCATGACTGAAGATTGCCGGATTACACCCGACTCACGGCGACAAATATGTCAAAATACGGCAATATCATGATTCATCGCTTGCTCTTCAGTATCTCATCAGTCAGCAAATGAACGGTTGATGATGGATTGGTGTATGCCTCTTTTGTTTTGGCTCTGGCGGCGGCTGTTTCTATCCCTTCAATCAAGACTTTTTTCATCGCCGCAGAGAAGTCGCCTTTTGAATATTCCGCGTCGATTGCCTTCAATCTCGTAAGACATTCCGCCGATGATATTTCGCGGCTTACATCATTATAATGGAGCAGGAACCAGTATTCGATACACGGATTGGAAAGCAGGAGTGTGGCGTCCTTTATCTTCCTCAAATGTTCCAGCATGCCCGGCACATCAAGGTCGAACATCAGAAATGTCTTGTCGGCTGATGTTGTAAACCTCTCCCTTTTGCATCTGTCGATATACGGCTGGGATATATTGGAATCGCTCACTCTTGCAATGATTTCAACCGGCACACGAAAACTGCGGCGCAGCAAATCAACGTATGCCGCCTCTGTTTTCCCTTCGCAGAAAACGAAGAATGTCGGATTCATTTTCTTGCCTCTCGGCTGTTTCGCTTTTCGTGCCATAGTCAGATATTTTCAAATTCGTTGACATAAGGCACGGCGTCGAAACGACCCTGGAGATATGCTTTCTCCAGATCCATCTTCTCGCGAAAGTCCTTGTAATCAAAAAGTGAATAAAGGTCACTGGAGCCGTCATCGCGCTTGTTCACAAAGAAAATCTGGTCTTTGCGGAAGCGTGTCATGTCGAGCAGATGGGTGTTGTGCGTCGTAAATATGAGCTGCGCCGACCTGCTGTTGTGGAACAGGTTGATGAGATACTCAACAAGCCGGGTGTGCAGGCTCGTTTCCACTTCGTCAAGAAACATTGTCTTATTATTGCGGACAACATCCATTACCGTGAGCATTATCCTGAACAATATTTTTGTACCTTCGGATTCTTCCGTATTGAAGTCAAACGGAAGTGAAGGATTGCGGCGATGGAATGTCGTCAGTTCGCCGTCTTTGTATGAAAACTCCACAATGTCGCTGTCAGCGGCTTTAAGAACGCGAAGAACCGCATCCTTATTGTCTCCGAGAAATCTGTCTGTCACCACAGATGTGTTGCCGCGATAACTGAACACAAGCTGCTCGTTGAACCATCGGTAAATCTCCTTTGCCTTGTCACGATCCATCTGGCTTGCACGCGACAGGAAAAGCGTTTTGCGAGAAGTATTCGACGCAACATCCATCGGGCGCCGTATTACGGTCGTAAACTCATATTTCTCCTTCTTCCCTCCGGAGTTACGCTCATCACGAGAGAATATCAGAGCCTTGCGCCCTTTGGGATAATAGTACAGGCTTTCGGTAATGATTTCCTCACGGGTGCAGGAAAAAGAATATTCATGTTCTATCCCGTTGACGATAAAACGTATGTAGAACTCACTCGGAGCATCATTCCCGCCAAATTTGAAAGGCTTAAAATCAAAATTGTCCCCTTCATTATAGTTATGGGAGTCGAGAATCATATCAACAGCGGCCTTTACAGCCTTGATTATGTTGCTCTTACCGGAAGCGTTTGCGCCGTATATGGCAACCGTTTTCAAAAGCCGTTCATTGCCGACACTGAAAGTATTGCCGTCAAGCGCGCGGGCTTCCTTTGTCTGTATATTGGCGGCCTGCAAGTCAAGCGTTATTTTCTCGTTAATCGAGAAAAAGTTGGTGAGAGTGATTTCTAATACCATTTCAAATGCTGTATTTGGAATTATTTTGCAAATATAACACTTTAATTCGGATTTTAGATTATTCAGCCATAAAAATCTTTGTCGTTTGTCAGGCACTGCGAAAACTGCGAGAGGTGTGGCTGCTCACGGTGTTGTCGTCGGCTATGCCGTCAGAGGGTGACGGCGAAGCAGGCTTCACTGACACCCTCCGACCGCACACCGACTATGGGAGCCGGCTGAACACCGGCTGCCTCATACGCCTTGTGAGATTGCGACAGGGATGTCGCACACACAAGACTTCTAATCGACAGCCCGTGTTCTTAACGCCTGCTCATTGATAAGGAATTTGAGCCGCCTCGCCACTCTACGTTTGTTACGGCCCACGGCGGCAAAGAACGTGTCGCTTACGATCCCTCCATAAATTCCGGGGTCGTCCCCGACACATACATTGCCTTATACCGGGGCTGTCATAGCGGTTTCTGATGAAAGTATAGACATTATCATCGGTGAGAGAGTATGACATACATTAGCTTCGGGCATATTTATGGACATTGCTATTATCTTACGGATAGCATTTTCTGTATGTCTGTCGTTCAGTGTCACCTCATGGGGCGATGCCAGCTCTATGTTTCGTGCGGATTATAATCATAGTTCAAAGTCTGTTCGCTCGGAGTTGATGAACACGCCGGGACGGGGTATTCTTTTGCATTCGCCTGAAAAAATCTCCACAGCTCCCGGTGGTCGGTAGTATTTTTTCCGGCAAGAGCCGAACATCCCTTTTTCTCCCGTCGTGCCTACCGGTAAACGAGCGAACAAACTTCAAACAGCGATTATACGCATTAAAAAAATATCGCTTTATGACACTAAACGACAGACATATCAACAAAACGAGCTTCACTCCTTCTCCAGCTCATACCGCATTAAAAAAGGCGGCAAGAGTAATAGGGATTATAGCAGGTTTGATTGTCGGGGTGCTTCTTTGGGCGATACTGAAACCGATTTGCCGAGGTGCTGGGTGGATAATCTCAATCCTCACGGCAGCGGGGATAATCTATTGGATAACGACACTCTAAAATATTTACGACTATGGCAACGAACACAATGAAAGGAACACAAGCGTTCCAAGACACAATCGCCCGGTATCTTATGGCAAGGGCAGAAAACGACCCTCTCGTAGCGGTCAGGCTGGCAAATCCCTCCAAGACGATGGAGCAGTGTTGCGCCTATATCATCGGAGAGGTCAAGAAAAGCGGTTGTTGCGGTTTTACCGACGATGAAATTTTACGGCTCGCTTAATTGGGATGACAATCCTCCCATCAACGGTTTCTATGAAACAATGATGTCGATTGCCCACCGTCAGATGGAGGAAATGCGTCTGGAGCAGGAATCGCAGAAAGCGGCAGAGGCAGCGGGTATCGCTCCCGGAGAAACATACATCGAAAAGACCGAAGGCGATTTCATACCCGGCGGCCGGCCCCGTCAGCCGAAAGTCACGGCAATACCTATCGAGCCGAAAGCCCCGGAGCGCGATATGTCGCCCCGTCCTTTCTCGGAGGACATTCAGTTCTTCCACCATAACGGTTCTATGGTCGTCGATGGCGGTCAGCTCGGTTTCCTGTCCGATATGCGCAAGAACGGAGCCATCTTCACACCTCTGGCAGTCAAGCCGGAGCAGGAAAAACGCGCCATGCTGTATGTAACCCTCTCGGAAACATATCAGAAGCTCTATAACTATGAGGCGGAGACGCATGAAGCGTCGGAACATCTGCGCGAACATCTCAACCAGTATTACGATGAGTTTGTGGAGCGTTACGGCAACCTCAACGAGAAGCAGAACGCCAAGTTCATCCTTATGGACGCCAATGGTCGTGACGCACTGGCTTTGGAGCGCGGTGAGAACGGTCAGTTTGTCAAGGCTGACATCTTCGACCATCCTGTTTCTTTCTCCATCGACGAGGTTACTTCGGTCGATACTCCTATGGAGGCACTCACAGCTTCGCTCAACAAATACGGCGAGGTCAATCTCGAATATATGTCGTCATTGGTGGATATGTACGAGGAAACCCTTACCCAGAATCTCGAAGGACACATATATTATAATCCTCTCGTGGAGAACTACGAGATAAAAGACCGCTTCATCGCAGGTAATGTCGTTGCTAAAGCTGAACAAATCAGGGCGTGGATTGAGCGTGAGGAAGAACGGATAAAGGACTTCCCCGGTTATGACGGGATTGAACCGTTTATAGCTCTGTCTAAAGATTCCCTCAAAGTTCTGGAGGAAGCGCGGCCCCGTCGCATCGGGTTTGATGAACTGGACTTCAATTTCGGCGAAAGGTGGATACCGACCGGGATATACTCAGCCTACATGAGCCATCTCTATGAAACCGACATAAGGATTGCCTATTCATTCTCGATGGACGAGTATTCATGTGACGCTTCCCGCAAGAACATGAAAATCTGGGAGGAATTTTGTGTCAGGGGTTACTACCGGGTCTATGACGGCATGAGCCTTCTGAAACACGCCCTTCATAACACCGTGCCGGACATAAAGAAGTCAATCGGCAAGGACGATGACGGCCACGACATAAAGGTGCCGGACAACGAGGCGATACAGCTTGCCAATACCAAGATTGACGAGATACGAAATGGATTCAGTGAATGGCTGGAAGCCCAGTCGCCGGAGTTCAAGGAAAAACTCGTTGACCTCTATAACGACAAGTTCAACTGCTTTGTGCGTCCGCAATATGATGGTTCGCATCAGACCTTTCCGGATCTGAACATGAAAATTCTCGGAGACCGCTATGGAATCAACTCCATTTATCAGTCGCAGAAGGACTGTATATGGATGCTGAAACAGAACGGCGGCGGTATTTGCGATTTTGAGGTTGGGTGTGGTAAAACGCTGATAATGTGCATCGCAGCGCATGAAATGAAGCGGCTCGGACTTGCTCACAAACCGATGATTATCGGTCTGAAAGCCAATGTCGCAGAGATTGCCATGACCTATCAGAGTGCCTATCCCAACGCCCGGATACTGTTCGCCGATGAAAAGAGTTTCAAGGCTGACAAGCGTGTGGATTTCTTCAACAATATCAAGAACAACGACTATGACTGCGTTATCATGTCGCACGACCAGTTTGGAAAAATACCCCAGTCGCCAGAGATGCAGCAGCAGATTCTTCAGGCGGAGCTTGATACGGTCGAGGAAAACCTCAATGTCATCAAGGAGCAGGGCCATGACATAAGCCGTGGCATGCTAAAAGGTCTGATAAAGCGTAAGGAGAATCTGACCGCCAAGATAGCGACCATACAGTACCAGATGGAGCAGAACAAGGATGCTGTCGTTGATTTCAAGCAGATGGGCATCGACCACATTTTTGTGGACGAGTCGCATCAGTTCAAGAATCTAATGTTTAATACCCGGCACGATAGAGTTGCAGGACTGGGCAACTCGGAAGGCTCACAGAGAGCGTTGAATCTTCTCTATGCTATCCGAACCATCCAAGAGCGAACCGGCAAAGACCTCGGAGCTACTTTTCTCAGTGGCACAACCATATCCAACAGTCTGACGGAGCTGTATCTGCTGTTCAAGTACCTTCGTCCGAATGAACTTGAAAGGCAGGATATCCGCTGCTTCGATGCGTGGGCGGCAATCTTCGCCAAGAAGACAACGGATTACGAGTTCAATGTGACCAATCACATTGTGGCGAAGGAGCGTTTCCGCTACTTCATCAAGGTACCGGAATTAGCGGCGTTTTATAACGAAATCACGGATTATAGGACTGCGGAGGATGTGGGTGTTGACCGTCCTCACAAGAACGAGATTCTTCATAATATCCCGCCGACACCGGCGCAGGAGGCTTTCATCGAGAAATTGATGAAATTTGCCGAGAGTGGCGATGCCACAATTCTCGGTAGAGCACCATTGTCTGACACCGAGGAAAAGGCGAAGATGCTTATAGCCACGGACTATGCCCGTAAGATGGCTCTTGATATGAGAATGATTGACCCGTCATACGAAGATGACCCGAACAACAAGGCCAGCCATTGCGCAAAGATGATTGCAGAATATTATCGCAGATACGACGCCCAGAAAGGTACGCAGTTTGTTTTCAGCGACCTCGGCACTTACAAGCCCGGCGAGTGGAATGTATATTCCGAAATCAAGCGCAAACTGATTGAGGATTATGGCATACCACCGCATGAAATCCGCTTCATTCAGGAATGTAAGACGGAGCGAAGTCGCAAAGCTGTCATTCAGGCTATGAATGACGGTGATGTCCGTGTTCTTTTCGGCTCTACGAGTATGCTCGGAACAGGCGTAAATGCCCAACGCAGAGCGGTTTGCATCCATCATCTTGACACGCCGTGGCGGCCGTCAGACCTTACTCAGAGGGATGGCAGAGCCATACGCGCCGGGAACGAGATTGCTAAGTTATATGCTGATAATAAGGTGGATGTAGTCATCTATGCTGTTGAGAAATCTTTGGACTCCTATAAGTTCAATCTTCTTCATTGCAAGGCGACATTCATCGACCAGCTCAAATCCGGCGCACTCGGAGCGAGAACCATCGACGAGGGCGCAATGGACGAGAAGAACGGCATGAATTTCTCGGAATACATGGCTATCCTCAGCGGTAACACAGATCTTCTCGAAAAAGCCAAGCTGGAAAAGCGCATAGCAGCATTGGAGAGTGAGCGCAAATCCTTCAACAAAGGTATCGGCGATTCACGTTTCAGACTCCAGACCATCAGCCACGACATTGCCAACAATGAGGCGGCTATTGAGAGGATGAAAGCCGACCATGCCCGGTATGAGGCGGTTGTGCAACGAGATAAGGACGGTAATCCCGTCAACAATCTCACAATCGACACCTGCAATCTCTCCGACGAGAAGAACATGGGCATACATCTTCAAGGTCTGGCACAGCGTACCGACACCCACGGTCAATATCAGCGTATCGGAGAGGTCTATGGCTTCCCTATAAGCATTATATCGGAGCGGACGGTCATTGACGGCAGAGAAGGCGTCCAGAACCGCTTTGTTGTCGAAGGCAACTACAAGTACAAGTTCAACAACGGCTTCATCGCCATGTCTGACACCCATGCCGCCTGCATGAACTTCGTCAACGCTCTGGAGAAAATCCCCGGCATAATCGCCCAGTACGAGGAACGCACGGCCAAACTCAAAGCCGACGTTCCGACCCTTGAAAGCATCGTGTCAAAGACATGGGGCAAAGAGGATGAGCTAAAGGTGTTGAAATCCGAACTTGCCGCCCTCGACCGCAAGATCACCGCCGACCTTGCTCCCAAACACGATGAAAAGGACGGCGAAGAAGTCAAGCGGGATGAGCAGTCACAGCAATCACAGAGAGTCGATAACCCGGCTCAATCCTCCGGCTCAAAGGAGTCTATGGTGGCAGAGCCAGCAAGTCCCGCATATAGTAAACAACCGCGAGAGCCGTTAAGTCCTCGCACATTCATCGGCAGTTGTGGCGCCATCACCCCCGGAAGCTATCGCCCCGCCAGTCTGAAACTATGAATAATGGGCAATGATTGATTATTCAGTCATTGCCCATTGTATATTTTAGTTATAATATTTCTAAATACCTGAAGGTGTTTAATATACAATATACTATGTGAGCCAAACGGCACCAAAGTTCCGTCTACATCGAAAAATATAGCTTTTATGTTTTTATTCATTTCTCTTGTTTCTTATAGATCGAAGTTCCGAGGGCGATTTACCGAAATGTCGCTTTACGTATTTGCCAAAGAACGAGAGGTTCTCAAAGCCTAACCTATATGCAATCTCTTTTATTGAATAATCAGTGTTGAACAAGTGATACCGGATATCCTCGACCGTATATTCATCTATCCATTGGCGAGCTGACTTGCCACTGACCTTTGAACATATCACAGAAAGATATTTCGATGAGATACATAATCTGTCGGCATAGAAGTCGATGGGTCGGTGCTTGACATCCTCGCTTGAAAGTATCTGGAGAAATCTGTTAAACTGGAATTGTACCTTGTTTTCCCCTTCCGCCGACTGACAGCCGTCAGTTTCCATATTCGACAGCATTTCAAGCAATATGGCTTTTATGATAGTACGAATTATCTCCTTATGGTATTTCTGATCCGGATTCATTGTCTTAGACAGTATAAGGCGATAATAGAACTGCATCTGTTCTTCCAGATTTTTTACTGCCGACATTAGATACGCCTTGCATATATAGATCATCCTATTCCATTTGTCTATATGCTCACGCATTAGATCAGAAACAATTCGTGCAGACAACCGTAGCATCACAATGTCCGCATCCACGCTGACAAGAATATTGTCCGTGAAATTCTGAGGCAATACTGTCAGCCTCTCGCCCTCTTTTATGGTGTGAGTATTGCCGTTTATGTCTATCTGTAGCCGACCTTTGCGAGAGGCAAGAAACAGATATGAATCCGATTTTATTCCGTTGAGTTCCGACAAATCATTGATGTCAGTCATCAGAGATATGTCTCCATCGGAGTAGTGTATGATTTTATTGTCTTCCATACGTGTCTGTATTATGACTGCAAATTTACAGCTTTTCACTGTCTTGAAACGCTATCCGACTGTCCCATATTGCCACATATACCTCTTTCTATTACTATATAGTAAATTCAGGACACTTGAGTATGTCTGAAAATGCAGAATTTTGCGCCTAAAAAACGATATTAAAATA
>OHEJ01000757.1_pt1 | contig 10937 bp, 6 predicted proteins | sample 1567261 | NCBI WGS metagenome assembly OHEJ01 (sample SAMEA3879550, study PRJEB24766) | human gut metagenome | biome: human-associated habitat; feature: feces | place: USA | collected 1985/1987 | reverse complement strand
TTAAATTATAATACAATTGTTGTTGAATTCCATGAGCTGTGTTGTAATTAATGTCACTTAAGCTTCGCATATCTTGGCCGCTTTTCGCCCTGTTCCTCAGTCGTGTACCTCGGTACACTCCTTCGTCGCAAGCCAAAAACCCGCTCAAGCTATGCGACCCTGCCGTCAACATTTATTATTAAACAAGCTCTAAAATTACATCAAGAATCCATGATAAAGAAAACTGTTATAGCGCTCTTCATTCTTGCCGTTGGCATTCCGTGTCAGGCGTTTGCGGCCGGTAAGAAGAAATCTGCCGATCCGACGGTGATGACTGTCGGCGGCCAGGATGTGAAGCTGAGCGAATTTGAATATCTTTATAAGAAAAACAACACTCAACAGTCGGCCGCTGTGTCGCTCGACGACTATATCAACATGTTTGTCGACTACAAGCTGAAGGTGCGTGCTGCACAGGATGCGGGCCTCGACACCACGGCCAATTACCTCAACGACATGCAGCGCTACCGTTCGGAACTTGCCGCTCCTTACCTCGTCGACAAGGCGATGCGCGACAGCCTTATCAATGAGGCCTATGCACACCGTTGCGAAGTGGTGACCGTGCGTCATATCATACTGCCTGCCGAACGCCGCGCGCTGGCCGACAGCCTGCATGCGGCAGCTCTGGCCGGAGCCGATTTCGAGCAGATGGTGAGGAGTTACAGCGCAGACCCCGCCGTGCCCACGACGGGCGGCTTGCTCAGCTTTACCGGCGCGCTTTATCCCTATCAGTTTGAAGACGCAGCCTTTACGACGGCTGTCGGCGAATTCTCACCGGTGTTTCAGACGCCCTACGGCTTGCATTTCATGAAAGTAGAGAGCCGTCGCGCCGATCCGGGCGAGGTGCGTGTGCGTCACATACTCAAGCAGATACAAGGCGGCGATTCCGCGCAGGCCAAAGCGCAGATCGACTCCATACATACCCTCCTAATGTCAGGCGCCGATTTTGCCGATATGGCATGCCGCGAAACGATGGATCCGTCGGGACGCTCGAACGGCGGGCAGCTTCCATGGTTCGGCGTGGGACGCATGATACCTGAATTTGAAGCCGCCGCTTATGCTCTTGCCGACGGGCAGATTTCGGAACCTGTGCTTACGTCGGCCGGTTATCACATTCTTCTGCGCGAGGCTTTGCGGCCCACACCTCCCATTGATTCGGTGCGTCCGCTCCTCGAGAGGATCCTCGACGGCGACTATCGCAGCGGACTCGTGGTGCGTCGCACGCTTGAGCGTTACGGCCGCACGGCCGGTGCCAAAATCAACAGAAAAGCACTGGCGTCAGTGGCCAAGGCTATCAATAAACACGGCGGACTCACCGATGCATGCCGTGCAGAGATCGCCGCTGTCAAAGCGCCGCTTTTCAGTCTCGGCAAGGAGAGCGTAGGCGCCGCCGATGTGCTCAGCAGCCTCGGAAGCTGCGACAACCGTAGCGCAGCGGAGATCATCGAGCTATTCAACAACAGCGCTGATGAGATGATGCTCAGCCGGTTGCGCGCCCATTTCCTGGCCACCTTAGCTGACCGCGAGCCGGCTTACCGCAACCTGCTCAACGAATATTCCGACGGCATACTGCTCTACGAGATCAGCAACCGCGAGGTGTGGGACCGCGCCAACACCGATGCCGAAGGACTCGAAGCCTGTTTTAAAGCCCACCGCGACAATTACCGCTGGAATGTGCCTCACTACCGCGGATATCTGGTCAGCGCCGTCAACGACACTATCGCCGACGATGCAGTGGCTTATCTCGGCACGCTGAATGTCGCTGACAACCAGCTGCCTACGGAGTTGCGCAAGAAATTCGGCACCAACGTGCGCATCGACCGCGTGATAGCCGGGCGCGGCAGCAATCCCATAGTCGACAACATAGCCTTCGGCGGCGAAGTGCCTGAACCCAACAGCCGCTGGAAAGCATGGCGCGGCTGGCGCGGCGCCGTGGTGGAGCAGCCTGAATATGCCACGGATGTGCGCGGCGCGGTGAGCATCGACTATCAGCAGCAGCTCGAAAAAGAATGGCTCGGACAATTGCACGACAAATATCCCGTGACCGTGTGGCGTGAGCGTCTGGCTCCTCTGACTGCTAACGACTGATATAATAGCCGTCTGTTTTGAAAAATATTGTTAATAGCCCGCGATTCGTCGCGGGCTATCGTCATTTTCGCAAAGTGGATGCTGTGTGAATGAGCAAAAATTAGTAATTTTGGCGAGATAAACCGAAAATAAAACAATTAGCATCATAAACGACGTGAAAATACTCCGATATGCAATGGCGGCGCTCTACGCTCTGATGGCGATGGCAGCCGTGGCTCAGAACAATATAGCCGAAGAAGTGGCATGGGTGGTCGGCGACCAGCCGATATGGAAGTCGGAAATCGAGGAGCAGTACAACAACATGCAGTATGAACGCATGTCGATCAACGGCGACCCCTACTGCATTATCCCCGAACAGATGGCCATAGAAAAGCTCTATCTGCATCAGGCCGACATCGACACAGTCACAGTGCCCGACGCTTCGGTGATGGCCGAAGTGGACTCGCGCCTCAACTACTACATCTCGCAGCTCGGCTCGCGCGAGAAGATGGAACAGTATTTCCGCAAAACGATGCCCGAGATGCGCGAATCGATGATCGATATGGTGCGCAACTCCTACCGCGTGCGCAGCGTCCAGCAGTCGCTGACCAAGGACATCAAAGCCACGCCGTCGGATGTGCGCCGCTATTTCGATGCCATGCCCAAGGACAGTATCCCGTTCGTGCCTCTGCAGGTGGAAGTGCAGATACTGACACTAAATCCCGTGATACCGCGACAGGAAATAGAGGATATCAAAGCCCGCCTCCGTGATTATACCGACAGGGTAAACCGTGGCGAGAGCGAGTTTTCGACACTCGCCATCCTCTATTCCGAGGACAAAGGCACAGCTGTGCGCAGCGGCGAGACAGGCTTCATGGGCCGTGCGCAGATGGATCCGGAATATGCCGCCGTGGCTTTCAACCTCAGCGATCCCAAAAAAGTGTCGAAAATAGTTGAAAGCCAGTATGGCTATCATATCATCCAGCTTATAGAGAAACGCGGCGACCGCATCAACACGCGTCACATACTGCTTCGTCCGCGAGTGTCGGACAACGATCTGACCGATGCCGTCAACCGTCTCGACTCGGTGCGCACTGATATGGTCGACAACAAGAAATTCACCTTTGAAGAAGCCGTGGCCTATCTGTCGCAGGACAAAGACACCCGCAACAACCGCGGCGTGATGGTCAATCCGCAGGACGGAACGCCGCAATTTGAGATGGCGGAGCTGCCGCAGGAAGTGGCCAAGATGGTCAACGATCTGCAGGAAGGCGAAGTGTCGGTGCCCTTCATCATGATTGATCCGAAGCTCAACCGCGAGGTGGTGGCCATGGTGAAACTGACACGCCGCATCCCGGGTCACAAAGCCAATGTGGCCGACGACTATCAGCTCATCAAAGACATGTATGAGAATTCCGAACGCGACGCGTTGCTCAAACGCTGGCTCGAAAATAAAATCCGCGACACTTACGTGCGTATCGAACCGGGATGGCGCAACTGCGAATTCGTTCATTCCGGATGGATCAAAGAGGGCACGGCAACCAAATGATGCCGCCGTCAGCAGTCTGAAGATAAAATAACGATACACGCCGTCATCGCCGTTAACGCCCAAAGGAAATGCGCAGTGTGAAAAAACAAAGCTCCGGCTCCGGCCGCAAGCCGCTACTGACCTTAGCGGCGTGCCTGATGCTCCTGTTGCTGCCGTCGCTCATCTTCGCGGTGACCCAGACCTCCCGGCCCAAGAGCAAAGCCGGCCGCCGCACTCCGGCATCCAAAGTGATCAAGCCCACCATACCTACTGCCGACCGCTCGCAGTCGAACAAAGTGTTTCTGGAATACGCCGATATGCTCCACTACGAGGAAAACCTGATGAACCCTCACGAAGAGCAGTATCAGGTGCTGAACGGCAACGTGAAGCTTCGCAAGGGAGGCATGTTCATGTACTGCGACAGCGCCTACGTCTACGAAGCCACCAACTCGTTTGAAGCTTTCGGCAACGTGCGCATGGAGCAGGGCGACACCCTGTTTGTCTATGCCGACTATCTCGACTATGACGGCATTGAGGAAGAAGCTATCCTCTATGCCGACGCCGGCAAGAAAGTGCGACTGAAAAACCGCGACGTGACACTGACCACCGACGTGTTTCACTACGACATGCTCAACGAGATCGGTTTCTACGACGTAGGCGGTGAGATCAGCGACCGCACCAACGTGCTGACATCGTGGGAGGGCGAATATTATCCCCGGACCAAAGACGCCTATTTCAATATTGATGTGCATCTGGTGAGCCGCCGCCCGAAAGATGTGCTCTACATCAACACCGACTCGCTCGAATACAACACCGCCACCCATGTGGCCGAGCTGGTGAGCCCGAGCGAGATCATCAATAACGACGGCACCATCTACACTTCGTCGGGCACCTACAACACCGACACCGGTGTGGCCGACCTCTATAAACGGTCGACCGTGCACACCCGCCGCGGCAACACGCTCACCGGCGACACTCTGTTCTACGACCGCGCGCGCCAGTATGGCGAGGCTTTCGGCTCGATGGTGCTCACCGATTCGGCCCGGCAGAGCTCGCTCCACGGCGACTACGGCTTCTACGACGAAGTGCGCGACAGCGCTTTCGTGACCGGCCGCGCCCTGGCCAAAGAATACTCCAAAGGCGACACCCTCTATCTGCACGGCGACACCATCATAGCCTGCCTCGACCTGGCCGATTCGACCAAGGTGACCAACGTGTTTCACCGAGTGCGGTTCTACCGTTACGATCTGCAGGGCCTCTGCGACTCGCTGAGCCTCACCGAGCGCGACTCGCTGATGTGGATGTACCGCCATCCGATAGTGTGGAGCGGCGAGCGGCAGATATTCGGCAATCAGATAAATGTGCATCTTGCCGATTCGACAGTCGACTGGGCCCGTCTGCCACTGACCGGCGTGATGGCCGAACATATACTCGAGGATTGCTACAATCAGCTGTCGGGCGACGACCTGACGGCCTGGTTTGCCGATTCGACAGTAGAGCGGATGTATGCCGAGGGCAGCGTGCAACTGATGGTGTTCCCGATGGAGTCGGATTCGTCATATAATAAATATGCGTTTGTCGAGAGCAGCTTCATGGACTCATATTTCAACGGGCAGTCGATTAAAAGTATCCATTTCTGGCCCGAGACCACCTCGACTGTCACGCCGCTCTATCTGGCCAAGCGCAACGCCTATTTCCTGCCTAAATTCCTGTGGTATGGCGACTTGCGGCCAATGTCGCCTGAGGATGTGATGATAGTGCCCGATGCGATGATCGAGTTGCTCAACACGGCGAGCACCGAGACCTCGGCGGTCAACACACCCAATTACCCGAAACGTGACACCGCTAATGCTCCCGACGACCGCCGCACCGTAGAAAAAGCAGCTCCCGCCGGCGAATCGACGGCAAAGCCCGAAAGCACGGGGCGGCGCCGGCACTCGACCGACATCAACGGACGTGGACGTAACCCCGGACGCGGACGTACTCCGGTTGTCACCGGCAACAAAATGGTGGATGGCGCAAAAGTGATGGAGAGCGAATCCCTTCAGCAGTAATTCCTATATCTTCTGCCATTTCTCTCCCTTTGCCCTTTAGTCCTTTTGTTCCTTTTACCCCTTCTGTCTCTTCTGCCCTTCTGCCCTTCTGCCCTTCTGTTCCATCTGCCCTTCTGGCCTTCTGTTTTAAGTTATCGACATTTTCTCGACAACCGAAGCCGGAACTGTAGAAAACGCATTTTGGCGGCGTGGGCGCAGAGTAGTAACTTTGCAAGGTTAATCCAAAACAAACGAACATGAGCGATATCATCCGACTACTTCCCGATTCAGTGGCCAACCAGATAGCTGCCGGAGAGGTGATACAGCGACCTGCATCAGTGGTTAAAGAGCTGGTGGAGAATGCTGTGGATGCCGGTGCGACAAGCGTGGATGTCATAATCCGCGATGCAGGCCGCACGCTCATTCAGGTGGTGGACAACGGTAAAGGGATGACCGAGACCGACGCCCGCATGGCGTTTGAACGGCATGCCACGTCGAAGATCGTCAAGGCCGACGACCTGTTTTCGCTCCACACCATGGGATTCCGCGGCGAGGCGCTCGCGTCGATATGCGCCGTGGCGCAGGTGGAGCTGCGCACCCGCACCGCCGACGCCGAGCTCGGCACGCGGCTCGAGATAAACGGTTCGCGCGTGGAGGCTCAGGAGCCAACGGCATGCCCTACAGGGTGCAATATGATGGTCAAAAACCTCTTCTTCAACGTGCCCGCGCGCCGCAAATTCCTCAAGAAAGATCCTGTAGAGTTCGCCAACATCACGCGCGAATTCGAGCGGATGGCGCTCGTGAATCCCGATGTCGATTTCAAGCTGATCCACAATGACACGATGGTGCATCAGCTCATGCGCGGATCGCTCAAGCAGCGCATTTCCGACCTCTACGGCAAGACGGTTGAACGGCAGCTGATACCGGTGAGCACGTCGACCTCGATAGTAAGCATCGAAGGCTTCACGGGGATGCCCGAACATGCACGCCGGCGCAATGCGCTCCAGTTTCTGATGGTTAACGGCCGCCACATGCGTCACCCTTATTTCCACAAAGCCGTGATGATGTGCTACGAGCCGCTGATAGCGGCCGACCAGCAGCCCAACTACTTCCTGAACTTCACCGTCGATCCCTCGACCATCGACGTGAATATCCACCCGACAAAAAACGAGATAAAATTTGAAAACGAAGCGGCAATCTGGCAGATACTGATGGCTGCCGTCAAAGAGGCTCTCGGACGGTTCAACGCCATGCCCGGTATAGACTTTGAATCGGCCGACGGCATCGAGATTCCGGTGTTCAATCCCAACGCAAAGGGCGACCACAGCGTGGAGATTGACAGCGGCTACAACCCCTTTGTCGGGACTACGGGCTCCTCCATGCCGCCGTCGGGCGTTGGCGTGTCGTCATCGTCGCCCTTCCATCGCCAGGGTGTAGCTTCCGACTGGGACAAGCTTTATGAAGGCTTCATGTCGTGCGGCGGAGAGCGCCGCAGCGGCACACAGGAAGCCGGCACTCTCGACGATATGATGCTGACGGGCACAGTGGAGAGTCGTGCCACGGCTCCCGATGCGGTCGGCGATATCTTTGACGGCAGCGATGACGGCAACGTGCCGCACGACTCCACCTCGACGATACAGGTGCGTAACCGGTTCATCCTCTCGGCCTCCGTGTCGGGGGTGATGGTCATCGACCAGCACCGCGCGCATGTGAAAGTGCTCTACGAACGCTATCTGGCATCTCTGCGTGCCGGCAATGCGGGTGTGCAGCAAGTGCTTTTTCCTGAGGTGATACGGCTGTCGGCGTCGCAGAATGCCGTGCTATTGGCCATTGCCGATTATGTCCGGGGCATAGGTTTCGGGTTGTCGTTTCTGGGCGATAACGCGTGGAGCGTCACTGCCGTGCCTTCGATGCTCGGCGATGTCAGCGCCACCGAAACGATAATGCACATAGTGGAGGACGCGACGGATGAGGTGGACCGTGCCGCCGACACTGTGATGGAGCGGATAGCGCTGTCGATGGCCCGCAGTGCAGCCATAACGGCCGGGCGTAAGCTCACCGACGCTGAGCGAGAGCATCTTATCGGCGAACTGCTGCGATTGCCGTCGCCCAACTATACGCCTGACGGTTTGCCCGTTATAAGAATGATTTCAGAACAGGATCTTGAAAAATTGTTTTGAAATAGATTTGGCCTTTGAATAAAAACTGACTATATTTGTAACCGAATATGACATTAATCGACCACATACAATATCTCATCACCCGCCACGATTGCGTTGTCGTAGCCGGATTGGGCGCCTTTGTCGCGCAGAACATGCCGGCACGGGTGTCGGCCGACGGCCTGACGCTGTTGCCTCCCGGACGCATGCTCGTGTTCAACAACGTGATCAGCCACGACGACGGCTTGCTCTCCGGTTCGGTGGCCCGCCGCGAAGGCATCAGCTATGAGCAGGCCCGTGAGGAGATAGCGCAGAGTGTGGAACTGCTGAAGCGCCGCATACAGTCGGAAGGCTTCGTAGACCTGCCGCGGATAGGGCGACTGGAACCGACCGACGGGGCCGCCATAGCTTTCACGCCGGCTGCGTCGGACAGCATCGTCGACATGATGTACCGCGGGCTTCCGTCGGTGGATATCAGCTATGTGTCGGAGCAGCAGCCCGCTGCCGAGCTTCAGCTGCTTGAGGTTGACGTCACCTCCGGCCGCCGCAGCTTTGCGAGCCGCCTGAAATCCGTTGGCCGCTATGCCGCCATCGTGGCTCTGATACTGGCCGCCGGCGCTACGCTAACCACTCCCGTGCTCGTCGACGACAGCAACGTGGACCGCGCATCGCTTTCGCTGCCGCGTGTCACTCCCGCCCGCAAGGTGGTGATCCCCGCTTCCGCACCCCGGTATGAGCAGCCCGCAGCCGCAAAAGAGCAGAAGGAATCGTCTGCCGCAGCCGAGCAGGAGCAGGAGCCTGTCGTTGTGCCCGTAGCCTCGCTGAAAGGCGTAAATCCCGAGAAGGATTACGAATACTACATCATCGTGGCTTCATGCGCTTCGGCTTCGGAGGCTCAGCGCTTCATCTCGCAGAAGAAGGCCGAAGACCAGCTGCGCGTGCTCCCGAGCGACGGACGCTATCGCGTGTATGCCGCCGTTTCCAACGACTTCGACGCTGCCTTCGCATTCAAGTCGACCGACAAAGACTTCGTAAAGCGCTATCCGAGCGCATGGGTCTACAAAACGTCGAAATAAGACGCTTAAGCGATCACATAGCCTTTATTCACCCTCTTAATATCTGACAGATGATAAAGAAACTTATATTTGGCTCAATGCTGGCGTTCAGCGCTTTATCGGCACAAGCCATTCCTCTGTTTGCTTTTTTCGGCGATGTGGCAGGCGATTACACCGACCGGCAGCCTGAATTGTTTGCGCAGCACAGCCTTCAGTGCATGTATTATCAGAAACCGGCTTTTTTCTCGACACTTGCCGATGCCGATGCGTTTCTCAACGATGTGATGCCTTATTCGTCGGAAACCATTGTCCGAGAAGAAAAGAATCTGACCGACAAGGTGAAGATGGTCACGTATTCATCGCCTATGTCCACCGGCCAGACTTCGGTGATCTATCTCATTGAAGATCCCGAAAAAGGTTTTTACGTAGGCTACAACGAGGGAGGCAACTGATCCCACTACTTACGAAATACAGACAGCCCGCGGGGAGATCCCTGCGGGCTGTCTGTGTCTTGCGCGGAGCCGTTCAGAGGGGGCTGACTTTCAGGCGGTCTTTGGAGGCGGTGATGCGGTAGGATGCACCGCGGCTGGTGTCGAAAGTGGTTTCGCGGCCGTCGTAGAGCACTGTGCAGGGGCCGCCGGCGCGTGATGTGATCACGGCTTCGTCGAGGCGGTTGCCCTTATATGTGATGTTAACTTCAAAATTGCCGCGGGCAAGCAGGCCCTTGATGTGGCCGTCGCGCCACTGCGAGGGGAGGGCAGGCAGCAGATGCAGTTTGCCGGTGTGGCTCTGGAGGAAGAGCTCGGCGATGCCGGCCGTGGCACCGAAGTTGCCGTCGATCTGGAATGGCGGGTGCAGATCCCAGAGATTGTCGGCCGTGCCGTTTTTAAGCAGGTTTTCGAGGAGGATATGGGCATGGTCGCCGTCGAGCAGACGGGCCCAGTGGTTGAGTTTCCACCCCATGCTCCAGCCTGTTGCGGCGTCGCCGCGCTGGCGCAGCGTTTCGCGGCAGGCGTCGGCAAGTTTGGTATCGACAAGCGGGTTGATGGTCGAACCGGGATGCAGGCCGAACAGATGGTTGGTGTGGCGGTGCTGATCGCCGTAGGTGTCGATGTCGTCATACCACTCCTGAAGCTGTCCGAAGCGACCTATCTGATAAGGATAGATGCTGTCGAGCTTCTCCTGCCAGCGACGGCTCTCGTCGGCGTCGGTGCCGAGAATTTTGGCGGCGCGGATGGCTTCGGTGAGCACTTCGCGGGTGACGGCGTTGGCATAGGTGGCTCCCAGGTCGCACGGCCCGTGTTCGGGCGAATATGAGGGCGCCGAGGTGTAGCTGCCGTTGTGCAGCATGAGGAGGTCGCTGACAAAGTCGGCGCTCCCTTTTATGATCGGGTAGCCTACGCGGCGCAGCCAGTCGTCGTCGCGGGTGTAGTCGTAATATTCCCAGATCTGCGTGGTGAGCCATGGCCCGGCGGTGGGATTATAGTTCCACGACATGTCGTCGGAGGCCAGCGGGGCGGTGAAGCCGAATATGTTGGTGGAGACCTCGGCTGTCCATCCGCGGGCGCCGTAGTAGTCGGCGGCAGTGCGCGAGCCGGGGACTATGAGCGAGCTTACGTAGTCGATGAACGGAGTGAAACATTCGGTGAGATTGGTCGACATGGCCGGCCAGTAGTTCATCTGGAGGTTGATGTTGTTGTGGTAGTCGACACGCCAGGGGCCGTCGATATTGTTGTTCCAGAGCCCCTGCAGGTTGGCCGGCATGGTGCCCGGGCGCGATGAGGCGATGAGCAGATAACGTCCGAATCGGAAGAACAGCTCCTCGAGATTGGGATCGGCGGTGCCTGTGCGGTATTCGGCCAGTCGCTGCGGGGTGGTGAGATGACAGCGGTCGGCGCCGCCGAGGTCGATGTCAACGCGGTTGTAGAGGTTCTGATAGTCGGTTAAGTGGTGCCGGAGAAGCGTGGCGTAGGGGAGGGCGGCAGCACGCGTGACATTGTTGTTGACGGTCGCCACCGGGTCGACGCCTGTGTATGCCTTGGGGTCGGCTGGGTCGGGG
>OHEJ01000753.1_pt1 | contig 11003 bp, 8 predicted proteins | sample 1567261 | NCBI WGS metagenome assembly OHEJ01 (sample SAMEA3879550, study PRJEB24766) | human gut metagenome | biome: human-associated habitat; feature: feces | place: USA | collected 1985/1987 | reverse complement strand
TTTCCAAGCGCCGCTGGCTTTTTTCTATAAGGTTCTGTAAACATAATAAATTATTATATAGGATAATGCTACCTTTGTTCAACTATATGGATATAAAGATTTTGTTAAAATTGAAAAAATCCGTGAGATATGGTACAATAAATGATAAAATGCAGTTGGAAAGGAAGTTTTTCGGATGAATATTTTTTTTCTGTTTTTTTCATTCCTGCCCGCAGCGGTAAGTCTCTTCCTGCAGGTTGCCGCCGGAGCGGTCTGGCAGATTTTTATAAAAGAAGGACTGGTGAAAAGCACGCAGGGAAGCGTCCTGTTTTATCATATGATCGGGCTGTGCGTGTTCGGATACTGGTATTTTGCAGTACAGGGCACGGGGCTTAAAGAAACGGCAAAAAAAATAAAAGAAACCGGAAAAAATTGCAGTATTTTGACGGTCATCGGGATTTTTGTGTTAGGGATGCTTTTATGCGTCCTCGGCAACAGCATGGTGGGCATGGAAAAGTATCTGTTCCCCACTTTAGTGGATCAGTACCAGCGCATGATGGAAAACGCCGGCATGGGGACTTCGGCTCTCACGGTGTTTGCTTCCGTAGCGGTGGCCCCCATAGGCGAGGAGCTTCTGTGCAGGGGAGTTACCCTTCACTATACGAAAAAAGTTACGCCGTCCTTCCACATTGCCAATTTTTTACAGGCACTGATATTCGGACTGGTTCATTTTAATATTATTCAGGGACTGTACGCCTTTGTTATCGGGCTGTTCTTAGGCTGTGTGAGAGAAAAGTACGACTCCCTTCTGCCGGCCATGTTACTTCATTTTGCGGTGAATGCTTCTTCCCTGTTTTTACTGGGAGGGCTGCTTAACCGGATACCGGATACCCCGGTTTCCTGGGCTGTCTGCTTTGTGCTTTCGCTGGCGGCAGCTGTGTTGGATATTCATAAATTCTTAAGATGACATTCCACTGTGCCTGATATAGAATAAAGAAGAATTCAGAAAACAGGTACTTTTTTGGAAGTCACACTTTTGAAAGGATGGAAATAAAGTGAAAAGAAATTATGCGAAAAGAATTACGGCGGGCATTTTAAGCGCCGTGCTGGCAGTAGGAATGGCTGGCTGCGGAAAGACGGCCGCAAGCGACGGCAGCAGTACAAATGAGAGTACACCGGCGGGCAGCAAGGACGGTTACGTTTATCAGGCAGAGTGGCTTTCACAAAGCTCTCCGGACAATTCCGGCGACGGTTACAGCAGCACCGATTTACGCAATATCTCCGTAATCGATGACGTACTGTACTATGTCCGTTACAACTATACGGATAACGGTTATACACAGGACTTCTGCAGGGTGAATCTGAAAGACAGCCCCGCAAAGGAAGAGACCCTGTTATCCCTTGCGGAAACCAAATACGACAACGGTGTGGTTACCGATGAGGTAACGGTAGGCGACGCCACAGAAGAGGGAAGCACCGGTACGGATGCGACAACAGGCGACACCACGGAAGAGGGAAGCACCGACACAGGTGCAGCAGACGGAGCTGCGGACACAGGAGCATCCGCCGGCACCGAAGGCTATGAGATGTTGGACGGTGTTAACACAGTAGTGGCAGTTGACGCGGATACCCTTGTGGAAGTGGCAACCCGTACTCCGAATATTGAGCAGAACTGGGATGACCCCAACTTCGATTATGACAAATATTACAAAGAAGTGCAGGACAATACCCAGATGATCTTAAAGAAGCTGTCCATGGACGGCACCGTGACAGCGGAAGAGGATGTGACGGAATTGTTTAAGGGTCAGTACCTGTCGTACAGCATAGCGGACGGAGAAGGCAATGTGTATCTGTCCGACAACAGCAGCATCTGGGTATTTGATAAGGACCTTACACTGACGGATACCATTTCCCTGGCAGGCAACGGTAATAATGACGGCGTGAATGCCATGGGCGTGACAAAGGACGGACGTATTGCCATTCTGCAATACGGTACAAATGATTTAGAACTCCGTGTATACGATAAGGAAAAGAAATCCTTCGGGGATGCCTGTGAAGGTCTTCCTTCCAACATGTGGAACAGCGGCATCAGCTTTACGGAGGACGGCTCCGTATTGCTTAACAATTCCGAGGGCGCTTACCTTTATGATATGGAGAGCCGGACGGCAACCCAGATTGTAAAGTGGATGGACTGCGATCTGACTCCCGACTATGTAAGAAATATTTATGCCATGTCAGACGGCAATTTCGTGGTATTTTACGAGGACTGGAATACCAATGAGAGTGATATTATCGTATTGAAGAAGGTTGCGGCAGCGGATGTGGTACAGAAGCAGGTAGTTACCGTAGGTGTTCTGTATTCCAGCCAGAAGCTGCAGGCGGACATTGTGGAATTTAACAAAAACAGCGACAAATACCGTGTGGAATTAAAAGATTATACTTCCAATATCGAATACACCACAGAGGATGACTACCAGAAGAATTACCAGAACGCCGTAACACAGATGAACAACGATATTGTGTCCGGAAAACTGGATATGTTCGCAGCCGATTCCGTGGATATTGAAAATTTAATCAGCAAGGGAGCGGTAGAAGATTTAAACTCCTATCTGGAAGCTTCCACGCAGATAAAGAAGAGCGATTTAATGGAAAATATCATCAATGCCATTGAAGAGTCAGGTGTGCTGTACTGTGTTCCCACCAGCTTTTCCATCAATACGCTGGTCGGCAGAACCGAAGATGTAGGCGAAAAGTCCGGCTGGACCATGGCGGATGTGAAGGCGCTCTGCGATAAGTATCCGGATGCTTCCCTGTTTGCCAATGCCACCAGGGGCACGGTACTGAACGCACTTTTAAGCTATGATTTTGATTCTTATGTGGACTGGGAAAACGGCGTCTGCCATTTTGACCAGGAGGAATTTAAGCAGTTACTGGAAATGGTAGCCAAGTATCCTTCCGATGATGAGTTCGACTGGGAAAAGGACTATGTGGCAGAGCCCAAGGCTTTCCGCAGCCATACTGCACTGCTTGGTACCATGTATATTTCCGAAGTGACGGACTATCAGGTAGAAGAGAAGCTTTTTGATGCACCCATTACCGCCATCGGTTATCCGACGGACGGTTCAAGAAGCGGTGTGGCGGCAAGTATTTCCGGCGGTGTCTGCATCAATACCGCATCAAAAAATAAGGATGCCTGCTGGGAATTCATTGAGTACACTCTGGTGAACAACAAGATAGATTCCATCTTTATGAACGGCTTTCCTGTCCGCAAGGCGGATTTCGATGCCCTGATTGAAAAGAAGCTGGCAGAAAAGGATTCTTCCTACGGCTATTCCTGGGATGACGTGGAAATCACCGTGGAAGGAACGACGCAGGAGGACGTGGATAAATTAAAAGACCTCATCAGCAGAGTAGACGGAATTTCCATAAACCAGCAGGACAGCAACCTGATGAACATTATCACGGAAGAAGCAGAGGCTTATTTCAAAGGACAGAAATCCCTGGATGATGTTACAAGTATTATACAAAGCCGTGCTACCATCTACGTAAACGAAAACAAATAACTAAAAGTAATTTTAGCAGGAGGGGCTTATGAAAGCCTTCAGGAAAAAGCAGAAAGACGAAGCGCAGCTTGCCATGGCAAAACGCGGCAGGGCTGAACGGAAAAAAGAGAAATCCAGCATCCATTTATGCGGAACAAGCGCAAATGGATGAAAAGACAGAAAATAGGCTCGGGGGTATATCTTGCCCCCAGCCTTATAGGCGTATTATTATTTTACATACTGCCGTTTTTTGTGGTTATCTTTTATTCGGTAGTGGATAATCCCATAAGCCGTCAGTTTGTAGGACTGGAAAACTTCACAAAGGTAGCAAAGAACGTGGCGTTCCAGACAGCGGTAAAGAATACGGCTACATTCTCCGCCATAGCGGTGCCGTTAGCGGTGGTGCTTTCCCTGATACTTGCCATGGTGCTGGATCTGAAGCTGCCGTTCCGTTCCCAGTTCCGTACCTTTTTCTTAAGCCCCATGATGGTACCTGTTGCCTCCATCGTTTTAATCTGGCAGGTACTGTTCCATTACAACGGTGCGGTCAATGATGTGCTGCAGGCAGTCGGCATCGGCAAGATTGACTGGATGAAATCCCAGTACGCACAGATCGTAGTCATTATCCTGTTTTTATGGAAAAACTTAGGCTATAACATGATTTTGTTCATGGCGGCTCTGGCGAGTATTCCCAGAGAGCTGATCGAAGTGGCAGAGCTTGAAAGCGCCAACCGGTGGCAGATTTTCTTCCACATTAAAATAAGGTATCTTTCCTCCACCATTTTGTTTGTAACGATTATGTCCCTCATCAACTCCTTCAAGGTGTTCAGAGAGGTTTACTTACTTACGGGAGACCACCCGTACGACTCCATATACATGCTGCAGCATTTCATGAACAATGCCTTTGCATCCCTCGATTACCAGAGGCTTTCCGCGGCAGCAATTCTCATGGCGGCGGTCATGATTGTGATTATCGGAATTTTATTCCTGGTTGAAAATTACTTCGGAAAGGATGTGGAAGGATGAGTGAAGAAAAAATGCCTTCTCTTACACCCTTGGAGATTAAGGCGAAGAAAAGGTCGAAACGGAAAAAAGCTGTTTACAAATTCCGGATTGGCATTGCAACCATAGTGGCAGCATTTTTTGCAATTTTGTTTTTAATGCCCATTGTACTGACCATAACGAACTCCTTTATGTCCTCCTCGGAGATTTCCGCGAACTACGGCTCCGTATTTGCCACCAACGACAAGGGCGGCAAGGTTTACATATCGGAAAAGGTCAACTTAAAATTCATACCGGATATGGTTTCCTTCAGCCAGTACGTAACGGTGCTCTTCAAGAGCCCGGAGTACCTTTTGAAGTTCTGGAACTCCGTAATACTGGTGGGTCCCATTGTATTCTTCCAGCTGTTTGTGGCGTGCCTGGCCTCGTATGGTTTTAGCAGGTACCGGGGGCGCATCCGGGAGATTATCTTTTTCTCCTACATCATACTGATGCTGATGCCCTATCAGGTAACGCTGGTGCCCAACTACTTAGTGTCCAACTGGCTGAATATTGTAAATACCTATTGGGCTATCTGGCTGCCGGGTATCTTTTCTCCCTTTGCCGTGTTCCTGCTGACCAAGTACATGCGCAGGATTCCGGTATCGGTGATGGAGGCAGCACAGATTGACGGAGCGGGAGAATGGCAGATATTCCGGAGAATATGCCTGCCGCTTTGTAAAGGATGTATCTGTTCTGCAGCAATTTTAGTGTTTATTGACTATTGGAATATGGTAGAGCAGCCGCTGATTTTACTTTCCGATGCGGAGACGCATCCCTTATCCGTATTCTTAAGCAAGATTAATTCCGGGGAAATCGGTCTTGCCTTTGCCGTGGCAACGATTTACATGATTCCCAGCTTGTTAGTATTTTTATACGGCGAAGAGTATCTGGTAGACGGTATTACCTACCAGGGCGGAATAAAAGGTTAAACCAAGGAGGATTTACCATGAACGAAAAAGCAGGAAAGAGAAGAGACTGGGTAAAAAATGCAGCGATTGTATTCCTGACAATTATGCTGATACTGACATTCTTTTCCAACACCATTATGAACTATTCTCTGCCGGAGGTCGCTATCCAGTACATCCAGTCCGGCACCATTACCTCGAAGGTACGCGGTACCGGTACGGTGCAGAGCAGCTCCCTTTATAATGTAAAGGTAACGGAGAGCCGTAAGGTAACCAGCGTAGCGGTCAAGGTAGGAGATACCGTTGCGGAGGGCGATGTGATCTGCTATCTGGATGAAAAAGAAAGCACCGAGCTGCAGGCGGCAAAAGATGCCCTGAAGGCAGCACAGGTAGCCTACGATACCGCATTGTTATCCGGCAGTCTGACAGCTTCCCAGATGCAGAACGGCGGCAAGAATTTCTCCGTGGATAAGTATAAAAAACAGTTAATCAACGCACAGAACGCGATTACGGCGGCACAGCAGGAAATCGATGCGTACCAGCCGGATTACGATGCGATAAAGAAAGCCAACGACGATGCCCAGGCCGCCCTTACCACTGCCAACAACAACGTAGCCAATATCGAAGCCTGGATGGGCTATCAGGATACCATCAGCAGCGGTAACGGGGCAGCCAAGGACAAACTCCGGAAGCAGTATACGGAAGCCAAGCAGTTAGCACTGGCTGCACAGAACAATGCCAATGTGGCAAGCGCCGCTCTGGCACAAGCGGATGCCAGCATGAAGGTGCTTACCGATAAGCTGGAAGCGGCAAAGGCAAGTGCGACCGAACTGGCAACCGACATCGGTGCCAACTTAAACTTAAACACCCTGTATGAAGCAGTGGTTACCGCACAGAACAATGTGGATGAGCTCACCAAGAATTCCCAGAGCACAACCGTTACCGCAGATATAGCAGGAACCATTACCTCTGTTTCCGTAACTGCAGGCGAGCAGACATCTCCCGATACCCCCGTGGCAGTTATCCAGCCGGAGGGCAAGGGCTATACCTTAAGCTTCTCCGCTACGGCAGAGCAGGCAGCCAAGATTTCCGTGGGCGACCCGGCAGAGCTTGTAAACTCCTGGTATTACTCCGATATTACGGCAACCGTGGCTTCCATCAAGCCCGACCCGCAGGACAGAAAGAACAAGGTGATCACCTTCAACCTTTCCGGCGATCTGACGGAAGGACAGTCCTTAAGCTTACAGGTAGGACAGAAGAGCGCCAACTACGATTACATCGTTCCCAATAGCGCCATCCGTGAAGACAACAACGGTAAGTTCGTGCTGATTGTGGAAAGCAAGAGCAGCCCCTTAGGCACCAGATATTATGCAACCCGTTATGATGTGCAGGTACTGGCAAGCGACGATACCCAGACAGCCATAAGCGGCGGATTCTATGGTTACGAAAGCGTCATTACCACTTCCACCAAGCCGGTAGAGGCAGGTAAGTTAGTACGTCTGCCGGATTAATGTAAGTCCTTCTGAAAGGAAAGAAAACCATGAAAAAAATCAAATTACAAATGTCCCGTAAGCAGCTTATATGGGGCATTACCGCACTGGTGAGTTTGATAATAGGTCTTATCCTTGCGGGACTGCGCATCCATATGACGGACGGGCTTCTGACACAGAAAATGGCGGACAGATGGTCAAGCGTCAGCAAATCGGCACAAATCAGCTGCTTCTTTGCAGAGTCCGCACAGATTACAGAGGAGTCCTTACAGCAGTTTGAATACAATCTGAACAAGGGACTGGAGGAAGCCTCCATTGTCAGTGAATCCGAAAACGAGGGAGCCAGACTCTGGGCGGATGCATACAGTGCAAAGGGTACGGTAACCCTTGAAAGCGACAGGGCAAAAGTGGATGTGACGGCAATCGGAATCGGCGGTGATTTCTTCCTGTTCCATCCGGTTACCTTAAAAAGCGGTACCTATTTCTCGGGAAATGACCTGATGCAGGACCATGTCATTATCGACGAGCAGGCAGCCTGGCAGCTGTTCGGCTCCAATGATGTGGCGGGACAGATTGTTTATATAGGAGGCATTCCTCATGTGGTGGCGGGCGTCACCAAAAGAGAAGAGGGAAGAATGGCGGATGCAGCCGGACTTTCCGCCTCCATTGCTTATGTATCCTATCAGACCTTAAGCCGGTACGGCACAGATTACGGCATTAACTGCTATGAGGTGGTAATGCCCAACCCTGTAAAGGGATATGCCAAAAAGTTTGTGGGTGAAAAAATAGGAGTTACGGAGAATGACGTGGAAGTCCTGGAAAACACCACACGTTTCGATTTCTTAAACCTGTTAAAACAGCTCACCCAGTTCGGCACCCGTTCCATGAGCAGCAAAGCCATCATTTATCCTTACTGGGAAAATATGGCAAGAGGGTATGAAGACATTGCCCTTCTGCTTCTGGTATTTGAATTGTTATTTATTTTGTATCCTGCCATTTTTACGGTGGTTGTGATAATTCTTGTCTGGAAGCATAAAAAGTGGACGGCAGGAAGCGTTTGGAATGCTCTTTGCAATTTCTTCTACAATCTGAAGTCAAAGAACAGACAGAAGAGAAAAGAAAAAAAGGCAAAAAAGAAAATTCTGAAAAAAGGAGGAGAAGAATTATGAAAAAAGGAAGAAAAGCCTTAAGCCTGTTACTTTGTGCAGCCATGACGCTGAGTCTTGCAGCCTGTACGAAAAACGGCGGCGGTAACGGCACAAACGGCGGCGGTACGGCTGCTAACGGCAGCGGAAACGATGCCGCAAAGCAGGGGGTTTACAAAGAGGAGCCTCTGAATATAGAAGGTATTCCCGGTGACAGTTCAATCAATGATGTTGCCCTGATTGACGGCAAACTGTATATGCTCGTTCAGGAATACCGTTATGATGAGATGCAGGGAAATGTGCTTCAGCTGATTACAGCCAATGAAGACGGCAGCAATGCGGAAACCAAGGAAATTTACAATACCCTGACCCCCAATCCGTATTACAATAACGATGGGGAAGAAGGTGGGGATGTGGACGACGGTGTGGCTCCTCTTGCGCTGGAAACTGCCGCTGATACCGCACTGTTAAGCAGTATCCAGCCTGCAACAGAGGATGCCGATACCCAGACAGAGGATACGGCAGTGCCCGGGGACAGCACGGAAGGCTCCGACGAAGAGGAAGCTGTAACCGATGAACCCATTGAGGATGAACCGGCAGGAGATGCGTATGACAATACTTACGTTTCCGATACAATATTCTGTGAAGGCGGTATCTTCCTGCTGATAAAAAGCTCCAAGACTGATGCTGACGGCAATTATACAAGCAAATTGGATTTATATGCCTATAATCTGGACGGTACCGAAAAGTACAATAAGGAGCTGTTTGTAAACGACGGCGACAACTACCAGGACTTAAACAGACTGGCAGGCAGTAAAAACGGTGAGCTTGCGGGCGTTTCCGACAGTGAGCTGTTCCTTTTTGACACCGAAGGAAACGAGACAGGAAGAGTGACGATTGACACCAGTACCGGCTGGATGAACAATATGTTCTTCGACAAGAACGGTGATGTCAACCTGTTTATGGTAAATAATGACTATACCAAACTGAGCCTGTATAAATATGACAAGACCGGCAAGCAGATTGGGGAGCCTGTAGATTTGTGCTCCAAGCTGTTGAATTATAATCTGAATTGCGGTGTGAATTATGATATTTTTGTAACGGGTAATCAGGGGGCGTACGGATACAACATCGGAGACAGCGACCTGACCATGCTGTTCAGCTACATCAACTCCGATATCAACAGCAATGATGTCAGCAGCCTGTACGAAATCGACGAGAACCGTATTCTCATGACCTATTATTCTGACAATGACGGAAATAACAGGCTTGCATTTTTAACCCATGTGGATCCTAAGGATGTACCGGATAAGCAGACACTGGTACTCGGCTGCTATTATCTGGACTGGAATTTACGGGCAAGAATCGTAGATTTCAACAAGAATAACGATAACTTCCGTATTACCGTTACGGATTATTCCCAGTACGACACCGGTGATGATTATACAGCCGGTTATACACAGCTTAACAACGATATCTTATCCGGAAAGATGCCGGATATGCTGGCGCTCAACAGTACCAGTGATATTCCGGTGGACTCTTACATTTCCAAGGGACTGTTTGCGGACATCAGCGAAATGATTAAGAACGATTCCGAACTGAACTATGACGATTACTTAAGCAATGTGTTTGAAGCTTATATGCATGACGGCAAGCTTTATACCCTGGTTCCGAAGTTCTCTGTCAATACCGTTATGGGCAAGACTTCCATCGTAGGGGACAAAGAGGGCTGGACCATGGAAGACTTAAAGGCTCTCATGGCTAAATATCCCGATGCCAGTGTATTCGGCGATACCACTACAAGAAGCGAACTTTTATGGATGTTTATGATGTATTCCGGTTCCCAGTTCGTAAACAGAGAGACCGGTAAATGCTCCTTTGACTCCCAGGAATTTGTAGACCTTCTGGAATTCATGAAGCAGTTCCCGGAAGAATTTGATTACAGCGCCCTGCCGGATGATTACTGGATGAACTCCCAGAAAGCATACAGGGATGGCAAGATTTTACTGATGAGCCTGAATATTTCCGATGTGGAAAACTATATAACAAATGTAGGAATGTTCGGAGAACCGGTTACCCTGATTGGTTTTCCGGCGAAGGAAGGAAACGGTGCGGTTATCACACCTAACAATGTATACATGATTTCTTCCAAGTCCAAAAATCAAGACGGTGCATGGCAGTTCTTACGTTACTATTTAACCGATGAATACCAGAAGGACGGCAATGACTCCTGGAGCCTTCCCATCAAGAAGGATGCCCTGAGAGAGAAAATCAACAAGGGTACGGAAAAGCCTTACTGGATAAATTCGGATGGTGGAAAGGAATATTATGAATATACGGCATGGCTCGGTGATGAAGAAGTGACCTTAGACCCGCTGACCCAGGAACAGGCAGATGATTTATACAATTACATCTGCTCCGTAACGCAGGCTTACTACAGCGACGATTCCTTAAGTAATATCATTACGGAAGAGTCCGCAGCGTTCTTCTCCGGACAGAAGAGTGCACAGGATGTGGCAGACATCATCCAGAGCCGTGCACAGATTTACATTAACGAAAGCAGATAATGCTGCCACTGTACTGTGCAGGCAGACAACAGCAGTGAAAAACAGAAAAGCCGAACGGTTATGACGTCGGCAATACACAAAAGTCCCGGGAGCAAAAGCCCGGGACTTTTTGCGTTTACCCAAAGGGACGGCAATGATGTGACATAGGCACGAATGCGACAAAGACAAGGATGGGCGTTACGGTTCCTATTGCCGCTATCTCTGTGAAAAAAAAGCCGGAACAGATAGGGCGGGTCTATGCGGACTTGCCCTATCAAAGATACGATATGGGATAAACAATAATGTAAATCAATGTTTATATTGACAATTCATACTACAAGACATAATATTA
>OHEJ01000742.1_pt1 | contig 11123 bp, 8 predicted proteins | sample 1567261 | NCBI WGS metagenome assembly OHEJ01 (sample SAMEA3879550, study PRJEB24766) | human gut metagenome | biome: human-associated habitat; feature: feces | place: USA | collected 1985/1987 | reverse complement strand
TTATGTGGCAAGACACATTTTAGAAAGTGAAGGAAAAGCTATTTGATCACAATATTTACAGCTCTTTATCCGGAGGCAAAGGAACTGATCCGGGCGCTTTCTTTGAAAAAAGATATGACACAGAATCATTTTCAGGTATTTCTCGGGAACTACAAAGTAAAGGGCAAAGGGTTTGTTGTAAAGGGCGTGGTTCTTTTTGGCATGGGGGTTCTTGCAATTTTCGGGGCAGCAGTTCTTTTTGCTGCCGGGTATCATTTTTTACTGGGAAAAGAGGGGATTGGCATGCGGTATGTGCGGCTGACGGGGACACTGATTTTCGGAAGTGTGCCGTTGTATCTGGAGCATTTGTTCCTGAATCTGATCTTTCCAAAGACCGTATCCCAGTGCGTGGGCGTGGCGCAGTCGGTGGTGTCCGCCTTGTTTCTCACCGGGCTTGGGGAGGGCAGATGGCAGTTTTTTCCGGCTACGTGGAGTGCAAGGGGCATTCGGTACTGCAATGATCCCGTAAACGGGAAACGTGTGTTGTTTTGTCTGTTGCTCTTGTTTCTGATGTGTGTCATAATCGGAGTATGGTTTCATAAATATGAAGGAAGGCAGTGCAATGACTGAGATATTGGCAATTGATGATGACCGGGAAATTTTAGCTGTGATCAAAAAAGCACTTTTGCGGGAAGGGTATCAGGTGACGGCACTTGAAGATCCGCTGCAACTGGAGGAAGACAAACTGGGCAGATACCAGCTCATTCTTTTAGATGTGATGATGCCGGGCATAGACGGGTTTGATCTGTGCCGCAGAATCCGCGAAAAAGTGGATTGTCCGATTCTGTTTCTCACGGCAAAAACCGAAGAGAAAGACGTAATGACCGGGCTTGGCGCGGGTGGGGATGACTATATCACAAAACCGTTCGGGATCGGGGAACTGCGGGCGAGAGTTGCTGCACATATCCGGCGGGAAAACAGGGAAAAAACGCATACGATCTGTATCGGGGAGGTGCGTTTTTCCATGCAGGAGAGAAAAATCTATGTGCAGGAACATGAACTTGTTTTTACAAAGGCGGAATATACGATCTGCGAATTTCTGGCATTAAACCACGGACAGGTATTTTCGAAAGAACGGATTTTAGAGCATGTATTCGGATTTGACGGGGACAGCAACAGTTCCGCAATTACGGAGCATGTAAAAAATATCCGTGCAAAATTCCAGAAATTTGGGATCAACCCGATTGAAACGGTTTGGGGGATCGGCTATCGATGGAAATGAAAAAAAGAAGACAAAAAACACTGACTGGGCTGTTTTTGAAATTTGCGGCGTTATTCTGTCTGGATACGTTCGGAATCGGAATGTTCTGTCTGGTGTTTCTGGTATTAAGTCCCATGACAGGATTTACGCTGCCTGCCAATTATGCGGAGCTGCAACTGACGGACCATACGGAAGAAATTAAGGCTGCGGGGACAGATGTGGAAGCCCTGATTCCGGATGGATGCAGATACGGGATTTACGATGCGGCGGGGCGGTTTAAGACCGGAACTTTTTCGGCAGACGCGCAGAAAAGGGCATGGCAGGGGTATAAAAACGGCAGTAAGTATGCATCCATGGGAAAGTATTACCGCTATATTAAGCAGAACAGCGGCGATATCTGTATTGTAAAATACGATTTGCATATGAGGTATGCGTACGATAAATTAAACGGCATTGTCCCATCTCTGGAGATACTGACACCGGTGCTTGGCGTGGTGCTGTTTTTCCTGCACGCCACATTGTTGTCCGGCCATTTTGCAAAAAAATTAAAACGGGAGCTTAGGCAGCTACGCGAAGTTACGGAAAAAATTGGACAAAACGATCTGGAGTTTGAAACCGGACCATCGCAGATTAAGGAGATTGACGATGTGATGTCCTCACTTTCCGGCATGAAAGAAGCATTAAAAGATTCGCTGACCAGACAGTGGGACGCACAGCAGCAGAAAAAAGAGCAGCTTGCGGCACTGACACACGATATCAAGACACCGCTTACTGTCATCAAAGGAAATGCCGAGCTTTTGGCGGAGACGGATTTGTCTGCGGAAAACTGGGAGTGTACGGATGCTATTTTGGCGAATGTGGGCAGCATGGAGCAGTATTTGGAGCATATGCGGCAACTGCTGTATGGACGTGACCGCGCAGAGGAGACAGAAGTAGTCACCTGTGCGCGTTTGAAAGAGCAGTTCAAAGAAGCAGCCATGCAGATTGCGGCAGCGGAAAAAGTTCCGGTTGTTTTTCAGGAGGATTCCCTGTGTGGGAATGTATGCTGCAAGCCAGGACCGGTTGGCAGAGCGTGGAAAAATGTGGTCAGCAATGCGGTGGAACACACAGACCGGGCGCGCGGGATCGTGGTGCGCCTGCAGATGGAAGTGTATGAGGGGCAGGAGTATCTGACTGCAACCGTCCGCGATTTTGGAAAGGGTTTTTCGGAGCAGGATCTCATCTATGCAGATCAGGAATTTTACAGCGGGGATGCCAGCCGGCATGACCGGACGCATCAGGGGCTTGGTCTTGCGATCGCAAAAAAATTCTTAAAAGAGCAGGGCGGCATGCTTTGTTTTTACAACCACGCGGAGGCTGGAGCGGAAGTGGTGTGCCGGATCAAAACGGAAAAGACGTAATTTTCGCATTGTAAATAAACGCGCAATATGCTAATATGTAAAAAGTTTCATAAAGAAGATCGTTGGTGCCTGTCATATAAAGCCGCTTTGCATGGGATATATGGGCTTGTATGCGCAGGGTAAAAGGGAAACAGGTGCAAATCCTGTACGAACTCGTCACTGTGATTAGGGAGTAACTGCAAAGAAGCACACCGCATGAAAAATCCGCTGACGCGGATGCGATGTACGTAGGAAATGCAGCTTAGGCTGCATTTCAGGTGCCACTGATGCAACTGCATTGGGAAGGCGAAGCATGTTATGATGATCTATGAGCCAGGAAACCTGCCAATGATCTGGTACAGAAAGTTTTTACTTTCAGATCACGAGTCATTGATCGTACTGCATGTTACAGAAAACTGTGTGGGACAGCCGTCCACAGACAGTTCCTTTTTGCATGGGTTGATTGCTCCTTTCGGAATGTTCCGGGTGGGGCTTTTCTTTTGGCACTTTGGATGATGCGTGATCTTATGAGATGAAGCAACCCGTCAACCCAAAGAATACATCGCATGAGAAATCCGTCAGGGTGGATGTGGTGTATGCAGGAAATGCAGTCTATGCTGTATTTCAAAAAGGAGAGAATTATGAGAAAGAAAACACTTGCATTGTTTCTGACATGTGTACTGGCTGCAGGCATGCTTGCCGGATGCGGAAACAAAGACAGCAAAGACAACAATCAGGTAGAAAATTCGCAGGGTACAGAGTCTGCAAAAGACGATCAGGCAGCTGCAGATGAGGTAGCAGAATTAATTGATGCTATTTATGTTCAGGAAAGAACAGATAAAACCGATGAGCAGTGTGCTGCTGCAAAAGAAGCATGGGACAAGCTGACAGATGCACAGAAAGCACTTGTTTCCGGTGAAAATGCAGATCCGGATTATTTCGGCAGAGATACCGGTGATGCTTCCAAGGATGATCCGTTAAATCAGGATAATATCGGAGATAATGAAATCCTTGTCGTAAGCTTTGGTACATCTTTTAATGACAGCCGTGTCGCAGATATCAGTGGTGTGGAAAAAGCCATTCAGGCAGCAAATCCGGACTGGGCAGTCCGCAGGGCATTTACCGCACAGATCATTATCAATCACGTACAGGCAAGAGATGGCGAGAAGATCGACAACGTAGATCAGGCATTACAGAGAGCGGTTGATAACGGGGTAAAGAATCTGGTGATCCAGCCGACACACCTGATGCATGGGGCAGAGTATGATGAACTTGTCGGAGAGCTGGATGCATATAAGGATAAGTTTGAAAAAGTTGTCGTTGCGGAACCGCTGCTTGGTGAAGTTGGTGATGATGCAACAGTGATCAACGATGACAAGAAGGCAGTTGCAGAAGATATTACAGCAGAAGCTGTAAAGACCGCAGGATACGATTCACTGGATGCTGCCAAGAAGGACGGTACTGCATTTGTATTCATGGGACACGGTACTTCCCATTCTGCAAAGGTAAGTTACAGCCAGATGTCTACACAGATGGATAAGCTTGGTTATGACAATGTCTTTATCGGAACCGTAGAGGGTGAGCCGGAAGAGACTTCCTGTGAAAATGTAATCAAGGCAGTTAAGGACGCAGGTTACAAGAAAGTTATTCTTCGTCCACTCATGGTTGTTGCCGGAGATCATGCAAACAATGACATGGCAGGAGACGATGACGATTCCTGGAAGAGCCAGTTCACTGCAAGCGGCAATTTCGACAGTGTTGACACACAGATTGCCGGACTTGGTGAGATTGAAGCTGTCCAGAAACTTTATGTAGAGCATACAAAAAAAGCAATTGAGTCACTTGGAAAAGTTTCCAAGTCTGCTTCTTCCAGCGCGGTATCCGCGCTGGAGGACGGCACTTATACCGCAAAGTTTAATACCGACAGTGGGATGTTTCATGTCAATGAAGCAGACAATGGATGTGGAACCCTTACCGTAAAAGACAAAAAGATGACCATTCACATCCGTCTGGTATCCAAGAAAATCGTAAATCTGTTTCTGGGAAGCGCAAAAGATGCAGAAAAAGACGGTGCAGAATTGTTACAGCCAACGACAGATAAAGTAAAATACAGCGATGGAACGACAGAGGAAGTTTACGGATTTGACGTGCCGGTAGAAGAACTTGGAAAAGAGTTTGACCTTGCAATTCTTGGAACCAAGGGAACCTGGTATGATCATAAAGTCAGTGTATCAGATGCACAGAAAAAATAAAATGTGAGTTGTCTGCCAGACGGCGGCAATTCCGGTACATCGTATTTGAAAATGATGTACATGTGTCAGAAGTTACAGGAAAACAGATAGGATGGATCGGAGAAATCATCCGGTCAAAGAGAAAAAGTATGAAAAGCAGGAAATTAACGGTAATTATCGTGTCCCTTTGTATGTGTGTGTCGGTTTTGTCCGGCTGTGGTTCTACGGCAGAAAAAGAACAGGTGCAGCATGCCGCGGAAACGCAGACTGCCGAAGCGGAACCGGACACATCGCTGGAAGACGGAGAATACACCGTAAATGTAGAACTGGAAGGCGGAAGCGGCAGAGCTTCCGTAGATTCTGAAGCAAAAGTAAAAGTGACGGACGGACAGGCATATGCAACCATAGTCTGGAGCAGTACCTATTACGATTACATGCTGGTCGATGGAAAAAAATATACAAATGAGAACGAGGGCGGGAATTCAACGTTTACATTTCCAATTGCCGGAGTTCCGTGTACGATGGATGTAGTAGGAGACACTACAGCCATGAGCCAGCCGCATGAGATTGATTACACCTTGACATTTTCTTTTGCAAAAGATGTAAGTTTTAAAGAGCTGAAACAGACCGGGCAGGTAAAATTGTCCTATGCCGATCAGTTTCAGATCGATGAATATGGAAATTATAAGCTGATTACGATCGTGGACAACGGTCGTTTTTTGCTTATTCCGAAAGGGGTTCCGGTGCCAGCGGATGTACCGGAGGATGTAACCGTTTTACAGCAGCCGTTAAACCATGTGTACCTTGTATCGTCTGCGGTGATGGATCTGATCTGTCAGACCGGCGGGCTGTCACACGTTGCATACACCGCATTGAAGGAAGACGACTGGTATGTGCAGCAGGCGAAGGATGCCATGGCAGACGGTTCTTTGGTTTATGCCGGAAAATACAGTGCGCCGGATTACGAACAGCTGTTGCAGGGTGGCTGCACATTTGCCATTGAAAATACGATGGTCACGCACAATCCGGAAGTAAAGGAAAAACTCGAAGAACTTGGCATCCGGGTGATGGTCGAGCGTTCCAGTTATGAAAAGCATCCGCTGGGACGGCTGGAATGGATCAAACTGTTTGGTATTCTGTTTGGAAAACAACAGCAGGCAGATGACTATTTTAATAAACAGGTAAAACGTGTGAAACCGATTATGGAAAAAAAGAGTACCGGGAAAAAGGTGGCATTTTTTGCAGTTTCTTCGGACGGGACGATCACTGTGCGCAAGCCAAACGACTATGTCTCTGCGATGATCGGACTTGCAGGCGGTACCTATTCACTCGGAAATTATACGGATGAAGAAAAAAATGCACTTTCCACGATGAAAATGCAGATGGAAGATTTTTATTCTGCGGAGATTGATGCGGATGTGCTGATCTACAACGGAACCATTGAGGGGGAATTGACGTCCATCGATGAGCTGGTAAAGAAAAACAGCCTGTTTGCGGATTTTCAGGCTGTAAAAAGCGGACAGGTATATACAACGGGAAGCAATTTTTACCAGCAGTCCACCGGAACCTGTGATTTTATCGAGGATCTGAATCAGATTCTGACGGGAGAAGGGGATGGAACATACCGGTTTCTGAAGAAATTGCAGTGAGCCGGAGCGTACGGATGTACAAATAATAACAATTGTCGTAATGCATGAGGAGAAGAACATGAGATCACAAATAAAAGAAAAAAAGAATAATTCCGGGACAGAAACAAACAGAACGCTCCGCTATCTGGTTTCTTTTCTTGTGATCATGGGATTGCTGGTCGTTTTGTTTTTCTGGAATATCGGTGTCGGAAGTGTGGAAATGTCTTTTTTTGATTTTCTGGGCGTGCTGACAAAACATCAGCCGGATTCCACACTGTATCAGATTGTCTGGAAAATCCGTCTGCCCCGTATCATTGCTGCAGTTCTGCTCGGAGGGGCACTTTCCGTATCCGGTTTCCTTCTGCAGAGTTTTTTCCAGAATCCGATTGCAGGACCGTATGTGCTTGGGATTTCCTCCGGAGCCAAACTTGTCGTGGCACTGACCATGATCTTTCTTCTGGAAAAAGGGATTATGGTCAGTTCCCTTGGAATGGTGGTAGCTGCATTTGCCGGTTCACTGCTTGCCATGGGATTTGTCCTTCTGATTTCGTTTCGGGTATCGAATATGTCGCTTCTTGTAGTGTGCGGTATCCTGATTGGTTATATCTGTTCAGCAATTACGGATTTTTGTGTGACGTTTGCGGACGATTCCAATATTGTCAATCTTCACAACTGGTCAATGGGAAGTTTTTCCGGTATGAGCTGGGAGCACATTCGCATCATGGTCATAATTGTTGGAATCACGGTTGTGATTACCTTCGGACTTGCAAAACCGATCAGTGCTTATCAGATGGGCGAGTCCTATGCCAGAAATATGGGCGTAAATGTAAAAGCACTGCGCATTGCACTGATTTTACTGTCAAGTCTGCTGTCGGCATGTGTGACCGCGTTTGCCGGACCGATTTCGTTTGTCGGAATTGCGGTGCCGCATCTGATTAAACTGGCAACCCACACGGCAAAACCGATTATTCTAATTCCGGGATGTTTTCTCGGCGGCGCAGTGATTACGCTGTTCTGTGACGGGATTGCGCGAACCGTGTTTGCACCAACGGAGATCAGTATCAGTTCGGTGACGGCGGTATTTTTAGTGCCGGTGGTAATTGCGGCAATGTTGCGAAAGCAGCGGATGTGATGAATCGTGGAAGACAAATAATGTGCAGACAGAAAGCCAAAACGGATAAGGACGCAAAGGTAGGAAGAAAGTTACTATGAGCAGACACAAAAATGCAGATGGAAAATAATTGGAAAGTGATGAAAGAAGAAAACGGAAAACAACATAACGGACAGAATATGCTAAAGGAGCCAGGGCAGTTTCCTGCGCAAGATATACCAAACGATGACGAGCAGCTTACGATGCGTGATCTGACCGTAGGATACGACCGGATTCCCCTGATTAAAAATATCAATCTGGGTGTCCGGCCAGGGGAAATCCTCACACTGATCGGACCAAACGGCTCCGGAAAATCGACAATTTTAAAGACCATCACCAAACAGCTTAAAACCATTGGCGGCAGTGTTTTTCTGGGAAAAGAATCCATGAGGGAACTGACGGACAGTGAAATTTCCAGACATCTTTCGATGGTCATGACAGAGCGCATCCACACGGAACTGTTAAGCGGCAGGGATGTGGTGGCAACCGGGCGCTACCCATACACGGGGAGGCTTGGTATCCTCTCACAACAGGACTGGAAAAAGGTGGACGAGGCGATTGCTCTGGTGCATGCCGGGGAAGTGCAACAGCAGGATTTCCGGAGAATCAGTGATGGGCAGAGGCAGAGACTTATGCTGGCGCGGGCGATCTGCCAGGACACACAGGTTCTGATTCTTGATGAACCGACTTCCTATCTGGATATGGGATTTAAACTGGACATTCTTACGACCATCCGCATGCTGGCACGGAAGAAAAATCTGGCAGTTATCATGTCATTGCACGAACTGGATCTGGCACAGAAAATTTCGGACACCATTGCGTGTGTGAAAGGGGACCGTATTGACCGGGTCGGGACACCAGAGGAAATCTTTTCCGGGAACTACGTGCAGCAGTTGTACGGTGTAAAGCCACAGCAGTTTGAACCGCAGACCGGACAGGTTTTTATGGAAAGACCGGAAGGAATTCCGGAGGTATTTGTGATTGGCGGTGGTGGAACAGGGCTTGCGGTTTACAACCGCCTGCAGCGGCAGAATATTCCGTTTGCAGCAGGCATTCTGCAGGAAAATGATGTGGAGTACGCAGCGGCATCTGCACTTGCCGCTTGTGTTTTTTCGGAAAAAGCATTCTTTCCGGTTTCGGAAGAAACTTTTTTGCGGGCAAAACAGATGCTCGATGACTGTGATGCCTGCATTTGCGCATTGACAGAATTTGGTCCTTATAATGAAAAAAATAGGCAGCTTTATGAATATGCAAAAAAACTTGGCAAAATCTAAAATAATTCTAAACAAAATCTAAAAAAAACAGGACGTATCCTTGACGTTTTTTAAAAATCGAGGTATAGTACGCTACGCTTTGTGATATCGTTGCACCACAAAGCCAGCGTACTTTTTTATTAAAAAAACGAGGGGGAATCAGACGATGACTTTTTACCAGGAACTACAACTGAGTTCAGTTGGCTCAAAACAGCTGATCAAAAACACAACAGACAAAAAAGAAAAACGCAGACATATCCTGATCTATAATTTTAAAGTCTATCTTGTTATGGCATTCTGCGTCGCTGTGGTTACACTGTTCAGTAAAATATTCGGTGCAGATAACAGTGTACCGGGAGTGGTTGTGCTGCTGGCAGTACTTGTGCTCCGGCAGGCAGATTTCGGGGTGCGTACCAGTCATGGGCTGCTCTGTATTGCGGGAATTTTTGGAATTTTAATCGCAGGACCGAGAATTACCAATATGATGCATCCGGTTCCGGCATTTTTTGTGAATGTGGCATGTATTCTGATTCTCATGATTTTCGGATGCCACAATGTGATCATGTCAAACCAGTCTACGTTTGTCCTTGGATATCTGCTTTTGCAGGGGTATGATGTGAGTGGACATGCCTATGTGCTGCGTGTGATCAGTCTGCTGATTGGTATGGGAATCTGTATGGCTGTATTTTATAAGAATCAGAAAAACCGCCCATACCGCCGGACATTTCTGGATCTGTTCCGGGAATTTGATGTACGTTCCGCGCGGAACTGGTGGTATATTAAGCTGACACTGATTGTTTCTTCGGCACTGCTGATTGTGTCACTGCTCGGATGGCCGCGTGCCATGTGGGCGGGAATCGCCTGCATGTCTGTATGTCTTCCATTTCATGAGGACAGTGTGGAGCGTGCAAAACGCAGGGGACCGTTTAATATTGTGGGGTGCATGATCTTCCTTATTTTGTATCATGTGTTACCGGAATCCATGTATCCGTACATCGGGATGATCGGTGGAATTGGTGTGGGATATTCTGCGGGATATGCATGGCAGACCGTATTTAATACGTTTGGCGCACTGTCGATCGCATCGGGGTTATTCGGTGCAGGTACGGCAGTGGCACTGCGAATTATATTTAATGTGATGGGCTCTGTATATACCGTCGTATGTGACAGATTTTTGGATTTTCTCAGAAAAAGAACGGAAATCCACAGGGTGGGTGAGATGGCATAAAATCAGTAGATCACCCGGTTCCGCCCACTCTCTTTGCCGAGATAAAGCTTGCGGTCGGCTTCCTGGATGACAGATTCCATGGTATGATTTCTGCCAAATTCTTCGACTCCGAATGTCATGGTTACATGAATCAGTTTGCGTTCGTATAATACAGGAGTGTGCCGGATATCATCCAGAAGGTCAGACATCAAAAGCTGAACCTCGTCCATATCCATGCCGGGAAATACAAACAGAAATTCTTCTCCGCCCCAGCGGCAGACTTCTCCTTTTTCGCCTATTACCGTGCAAAACAACCTGGAAAGTGTGCGGAGAACTTCATCCCCGGCATCATGCCCGTAAGTATCATTTACATGTTTGAAAAAGTCGATATCCCCCATGGCAACAGTCAGGGTCTGTAATTTATGCTGCGTGTATCTGGAAATACATGTTTCCAGACGCTTATACATCTGCCAACGGTTGAAAAGCCCGGTCAGGGGATCTGTGGATGCGATGTGTTCCAGTTCCAGATTGTAACGTATAAGCTTGTGTTCCATCTGCTGGGAATTCTGGGTGAAAATAATCATAACCGTGATCAGTTCTGCAAAAATAAACAAAGTGTCTATGGTCTGTATGCAGATACTGGCATCTGTGGAAAGCTGGATGACCGGCAGATGATACCGTGTATAGGAATACAAAAGCAGGCGGTAAGCACATGTGCAGATTCCAACAAAGATTTTAGTGCGTATGCGGTGGAAACTGACTGCAAAATTTAATACGAGAAGTACAAACAGGAAGTGCTGTACACCGCAGTCCCACCCAAATCTCTGTATAAATACAGTAATCCACAATAACGTCAGTAATTGTGAAAAAATGGAAGCAAAATGTGTATGGTTTAGATAGGTAATCCGGAAAGCAAATACATATAAAATGCCACAGATGAGCGTCAGCAGGGAGGAAGGAACATCCCGAAGAAAGCAGCAGACACAAAAAAGGACAAGAAAATAAACGCTGAGAATCAGTGCGTACAGACGCAGG
>OHEJ01000737.1_pt1 | contig 11174 bp, 9 predicted proteins | sample 1567261 | NCBI WGS metagenome assembly OHEJ01 (sample SAMEA3879550, study PRJEB24766) | human gut metagenome | biome: human-associated habitat; feature: feces | place: USA | collected 1985/1987 | reverse complement strand
TGATTTTATACCTGATGCAGGAATACTTATTGAAGAACCTACATTTTACGGACAATACTCTGCGGTTACCAACCTGAAACTGCTTGCAGGAATACGTAAAAATATACCTGTATCCGAAATTAAGAAGGATATAGAGGCTGTAGGACTGGATCCTGAGGATTCCAAAAAAGTAAGTAAATTTAGTCTTGGCATGCAGAAAAGACTGGGAATTGCCCAGGCTATAATGGAAGACCCGGGAATACTTATTCTTGACGAAGCTACAAGCGCTCTTGATGAAGATGGTGTAAAATGGTTCAGAAGTTTTATGCTTGAACAAAAGAAAAAAAATAAACTGATTATCATATCATCCCATATAAGGGAAGATATAGAACTCCTTTGCGATGAAGTGATTTCTCTCGAACACGGCAGAGTTGTAGGACACAAATCTTATTGAGAAGTTTTATCGTACGGAAAGTCAAGTGACATCATATAATTAAGGCATATGTTACACTTTAGTGTTGGACGAAACCCCATCCCATGAAATTTCTACCCATATGAGAAATATCGGCCGAATAGGAAGAGATATGTGACCGGCGGAAGTTGGAATCTCTACCTATTCGGCTGATTTTCTGCTGTTTGGGTAGAGATTTACAACCGGGGTCTGCGAGAATCTCTACCTATTCGGATGATTTCCGCCATTTGGGTAGAGATTTCCAACCGGCGGCACTTGGAATCTCTACCTATTCGGCTGATTTTTGCTGTTTGGGTAGAGATTTACAACCGGGTGCTGCGGGAACCCCATCCCGTATAATTTATAACGATGCCTATGAAAACAGGGCTTTGTGGACAAAAGTACGGAAACTCAAGAAAATCTTCATTGCCATAACACCCGGAATACAGTAGAATAATAAAAAATGAGGGTCAAAAGGTATTTTGTCCCTCAATTATGATTAATCAGATTACTACATGTAATCTGACGCTATCTTGAAATAGGGCTACCGCAATCCCACTGGTTTTAGACGGTGGGTTAAGGTAGCCGGAAGCGGAGGGTTGTGCTATACTTGCGTTATGGGAACGTGGAAATCAAAAAACAGACACAAATATTTGTTACAGTATCATATTATTTTCGTATGCAAGTATAGAAAGAAATTGCTGATGTCAAAACAAATATCAGATGATATAAAGCAGTTTTCTTATGAGATATGTCAAAAGCATAAAGTCATTATCAGATATATGGAGACAGATAAAGATCATATTCATTACATGATAGAAACAGAACCAACAATGTCTATCAGTAAAATAGTAAATCTGATGAAGAGTTATACAACATATCATATTTGGAAAAGATATCCGGATTATCTACGAAAACATTACTGGAAAGAACATACTTTTTGGACGGACGGATATTTTGTCTGCAGTGTAGGAAATGTTTCAGAAGAGATGTTGAGAAAATATATAGAAAATCAAGGGTAGGAAGGTGGCGACAGTAGGTGTTAAAAGCATATAAATACAGGATATATCCTAATAGCGAACAAAGAATTCAGATTGCAAAAACATTTGGCTGTTGCCGTTTTGTTTACAATCAGACATTGGCATATCGGAAAGAAATATACGAGAAAGAGAAAAAGTCAATTAGTAAAACGGATTGTAATAATTACTGTAACAGAGAATTAAAGAAAGACTATGAATGGTTAAAAGAAATAGATAAATTTGCTCTGACCAACGCAATCTATAACATGGACGCTGCATATCAAAAATTCTTTAAGGAACATGCAGGATATCCGAAATTCAAGAGCAAACACGATAACCATAAATCATACACAACAAACTTCACGAATGGAAATATTGCGGTAGATTTTGAGACAGAGAAAATAAAATTGCCAAAATTAAAAGCGGTAAAAGCAAGGTTACACAGGGAATATAGTGGGCAGATTAAGTCAGCGACCGTTTCGCAGGTTTCCAGTGGAAAATACTATGTATCCATACTTGTAGAAACGGAGCATAAGGAACTGGCACATACAAATCATAACATAGGAATCGATTTAGGAATTAAAGATTTATGTATTACTTCCGATGGGAAGGTATATGAGAATCTAAAAATTATAAAAAAATACGAGAAACAGCTTGTAAAGCTGCAAAGGCAACTGTCACATAAAGGGAAGAGAAGTAAGAACTATTATAAAACAAAGAAAAAGATAGCATTACGCCATGAGAAAATAAGGAACATAAGAAAAGATTATCTACATAAAGTTTCACATGAGATTATCAGCGAAAACCAAGTGATAGTTTCAGAGAATTTACAGATAAAAAACATGGTAAAAAATCATCATCTGGCAAAAGCCATAAGTGATGTATCATGGTATGAGCTGACAAGACAGTTAGAGTATAAGGCAAAATGGAATGGCAGGAAATACATCAAAATAGATACATTTTATGCTAGTAGTCAATTATGTTCTGTTTGCGGGTATCAGAATCCAGATACAAAAGATTTGTCAGTGAGGACATGGATATGTCCGAAATGCGGAGCAGAACATGACAGGGATATCAATGCCGCAAAAAATATACTGACAGAAGGATTAAGTCAAATAGCATAAAGAAATATATAGGGCAGGGACTGCCCAAATTAACGCCTGTGGAGATAGTAGGTTACGAGGTCGATGAAGCAGGAAGCCCATTGGCTTAAGACAATGGGTAGTTCACAAGTTAAATGCATGTTATTCCCGTTGGATGAGATACACTGTGCACAAAAAGTTTTACAAATTGTCACATGAACCTTGAATAAAACGGGGGGGATGGTAAAATGTTTCCCATCGGATTCTGTTGAACAAAAATGCGGGTACAAACAAAAATGTTCAATAAGTGTTGATGTTATTTGAAATATTGGGTATACTTTAATTGAACAAAAATGTGGGTATAGGCAAAAATGTTCAATAGGAAGGAGACTTATATGGTAATTGAAAGAACTGTATATCTTGATAAATTGATTAGTAAAAAACATAATGGGTTAATAAAAGTTATAACCGGAATTCGTCGTTGTGGAAAATCCTACCTTTTATTTCAACTTTTTAAAAATCAATTGTTAGCAAATGGTGTAGATGCTGAGCATATTATAGAAATTGCATTTGATGCATTTGAAAATAAACAATATCAAGATCCATATGTACTGTTCCCTTATTTGAAAGAAAAGATAAGTGGTGAAGGAACAACTTTTAGATCAGTTTGAATCAGTTCTTAATAGTTTGCTTCATATGAGAAATGTAGATATTTATGTAACCGGAAGTAACGCACATTTCTTATCAAAAGATGTAATAACTGAATTTCGTGGTCGTGGAGATGAGGTGCATATGTATCCACTTAGTTTTGAGGAATTTATGTCAGTATACGATGGGACGAAACAGGATGGATGGAATGAATATATGCTATACGGAGGACTTCCGCTTATATTAAACTTCACAACTCCGGAGGAAAAGATCGCATTTTTAAAATCGCTGTTTGAAGAAACCTATATTTCAGATATAGTAGGACGACATCGTGTGCGTAACCGGTCAGAATTGGAAGAACTATTAAATATTCTTTCGTCATCCATTGGTTCGCTTACAAACCCTTCAAAATTATCCGCTACATTTAAGAGTGTTAAGCAGAAAACAATTAGCAAAAATACACTGACAAATTACATTGAATATTTGTGTGATTCATTTTTGATTGATAAAGCAGTGCGTTATGATATTAAAGGGAAAAAATATATAGATACACCATCAAAGTATTATTTTACTGATATGGGACTTAGAAATGCTAGACTAAATTTCAGGCAAATGGAAGAAAACCATACAATGGAGAATATCATATTTAATGAGTTAAAAATGAGAGGATATAATGTTGATGTAGGTGTAGTCCCTGTAAATTATACAACAAAGGATGGCAATAATGTCCGAAAGCAATTAGAAATAGATTTTGTATGTAATCAGGCATCTAAGCGCTATTATATTCAATCAGCATTTGCAATGCCTACACAAGAAAAAATGGAGCAGGAACAGAGATCGTTGATGCTGACAGGCGATGCTTTCAAAAAAATTATAATTACGAAAGATACACCTGCAAAATATTATAATGATGACGGGGTTCTCATTATGGGTATATATGATTTCCTGCTCAATAAAGATAGTTTGGAATGGTAAATCCTTTTAACGCAGGAATAAATGCTGTGACGAACTGCATAAATGGACTAAAAAATGTCATAACGTCACAAAAAAGTGGTGGGATGACATTTTTTTATAAAAAAGATGAAGCCACCAGTGCACTGGATGCCGGAACAGAAGAAGTGGTGCTTGGGAATCTTCGCAGTATGACAGACAAGACAGTGATCATTGTAACTCACCGCCCGGCAGCATTAAAGCTGTGTGACAGGCAGGTTGCATTTGGGGAAGAAAGATGGTGACAACATGCAGAAAATACATAATATAGAGCAGATTCCTTATGACATGCTGTATCTGCCATTAAAGGGCATTATCATGAAGGACTATTATCCGTCAGTCGGAATGCGGCAGATGTCGGACAATGATATCCTGTTTGATGCGGATGCATGGGAGCGTATGGAGAAGCATATGATTTCAGAGGGCTACAAGGCAGAGTATGTAGGTAAGGGTAACCATGATGTCTATCACAAGCTACGCTTACAAGCATTATAGCGGCAGTGGTACAGGCTTGCGTACCTTAATGGATTTTTATGCCTATCTGAATGCAAAGGGAGACACATTCAATCTTGATTACATCCGGACAGAGTGTAAAAAGCATAGGGATTATATGCTTCGTAGGCTGTGGAGAAAGTGGCGGCACAGAAATACAATGCAGAGTTGTAGGACACAAATCTTATTGAGAAATTTTATCGTTGACACTGCGGGATAACAGAAATATAATCAAAAAAAATTAAAGAAATGCTCGCAGGAGGTACATAATATGTTAAAGTGTTTACAGCGCGTGAATTGGAAAAAAGTAGGACTTTTTGCTGCCGGTTTTGCATTTGGAACTGCCGGAGTTAAGATTTTATCCAGCAAAGATGCAAAGAAGGTATATACAAATTGTACTGCTGCCGTATTAAGGGCAAAAGACAGTGTTATGAAGACTGTCAATACAGTTCAGGAAAATGCAGGAGATATTCTTGCGGATGCCAAGGCAATCAATGAAGAAAGAGCTGCCAAGGAAGCAGAAGAATTTGAAGATGTCAAAGAAGATACTGAAGAAGCAGAAGAATCCGAGAAATAGAAAAATATTATGAAGTTTATAATACGACATGAATCAGATAAGCGGATGAGAGTTCATTTCGCAGTCAGTAGAATGACATATAAAGAAGCGGATATTTTGTTGTATTTTCTTAATAATACTAAAAATATCACTTTTGCAAAGGTATATGAAAGAACTGCAGATGCGGTTATAGAATACAAGGGAAAACGGACAGACATAATCAACACATTGAGACGTTTCCACTATGAAGATATCGAGGTGCCCGCAGTAATTACAGATAATTCCAGCAGACAGGTTAATGCGGAGTATCAGGAAAAACTTGTAACAAAAATTGCACTGCATTACGCAACCAGATTTTTCATACCATTACCTGCAAGGGCTTTGATGGTAATATCAAAATCTTTTAAATACATAGGAAACGGAATCAGAACCTTGCTCAGACATAAGATTGAAGTGCCTGTTCTTGATGCAACCGCAATAGGAGTATCCATCCTCAGGGATGACATAGGAACCGCAGGCTCAATTATGTTTATGCTTGGCATAGGCGAGATACTTGAAGAATGGACACATAAAAAATCCGTTGGTGACCTCGCAAGAAGTATGTCACTTAATATCAGCAAAGTATGGCTGTCGGTTGATGGAAAAGAAGTTCTTGTATCCTCAAATGACGTTAAACCGGGAGACAAGGTTGTAGTACATATGGGTAATGTAATACCTTTTGACGGAAAAGTATATGACGGTGAAGCCATGGTCAATCAGGCATCCCTTACAGGCGAATCCGTTGCCGTAAGAAAAGCAAAAGACGCAGTTGTATATGCGGGAACCGTTGTAGAAGAGGGCGAAATTACAATCCTTGTAAATCAGACTAAAAATTCAAGCCGTTTTGAAAAGATTGTTGCAATGATAGAAGAATCCGAAAAACTCAAATCGGGATTGGAAAGCAAGGCAGAGCATCTTGCAGACCGTCTTGTTCCATACAGTCTTGGCGGTACGATACTTACTTACCTTTTAACAAGAAATGTGACGAAGGCACTTTCTATCTTAATGGTAGATTTCTCCTGTGCCTTAAAGCTTGCAATGCCTATATCCGTACTTTCTGCGATTAGGGAGGCAAATGCCCATGACATAACTGTCAAGGGCGGTAAATTCCTTGAAGCAATGGCAGAAGCAGATACAATTGTATTTGATAAGACAGGCACACTGACAAAGGCAAGACCAACAGTTGCAGATGTGGTTTCATTCAACGAAGAAACACCGGACGAACTTTTAAGAACGGCGGCATGTCTTGAAGAACATTTCCCACATTCAATGGCAAAAGCGGTAGTCAATGCGGCTATGGAAAAGAATCTGCAGCATGAAGAAATGCATACCAAGGTAGAATATGTTGTGGCACATGGAATATCAACCATGATAAACAATAAAAAGGTTATCATCGGCAGCTACCATTTTGTTTTTGAAGATGAAAAAAGTATTATTCCTGAGGACAAAAAGGATTTATTCAATACACTTCCGGAGGAATATTCACATCTTTATATGGCAATCGACGGTGCTCTAGCGGCAGTTATATGCATAGAGGATCCGTTAAGGAAAGAAGCAGAAGACGTAGTCAGAAAACTTCACAAAGCAGGTTTTACAAAGATTGTTATGATGACCGGTGACAGCGAAAGAACAGCAAAAGCCGTTGCAGGACGTGTAGGCGTTGACGAATATTACTCGGAAGTGCTTCCTGAAGATAAGGCAGGCTTTATAGAAAAAGAAAAAGCGGCAGGAAGAAAAGTAGTGATGATAGGCGATGGCATTAACGATTCGCCGGCATTATCGGCAGCAGATGTAGGAATAGCTATCAGTGACGGTGCCGAAATAGCAAGGGAAATTGCGGACATTACAATAGGAGCCGATGACCTTTACCGTGTTGTTACTCTGAAAAACTTAAGCGATGCCTTAATGAAACGTATCGGTAAAAATTACAGAACCATTGTCGGTTTCAATTCCATGTTAATACTCCTTGGAGTTGCAGGTGTCATACAGCCTACAACATCAGCTTTACTTCATAATTCTTCAACCCTTCTTATAGGACTTGAAAATATGAAGAACCTGTTGGATTAAAAAATTAAGATAATAATCCATGTGTTTGCAATCAGGCAAATGCATGGATTTTATTGTTTGTTGAGGAGTCCGGAAGGATATATATGATGAATTTAGCAATTCGTCAACTGTGCCGGTTCAAAATAAGCCGTTTCTATCCCCTGCAGAATACCGCCAGTTCTCTCTGGAAAAACGTGCTAAACTTCTTCCGCCACCCTCTGATGACCGGATGGAAGAACTAAAAATTGGTAGAGAAACACAAACTGAGCGAGAGTTGAATTCTACCCAGAGGTGCTTGAAATGAGCAAAGGGGTAGAAAAAAGCAAGCAGGATAAGAGTCGAATTCTACCCGAAGGTACCTGAAATGAGCAAAAGGGTTGAAAAAAGCAAGCAGGATAAGAGCCGAGTTCTACCTAGATGTGCTTGAAATGAGCAAAAGGGTAGAGAAAAGCAAGCAGAACAAGAGTCGAGTTCTACCTAGAGGGGCTTGAAATGAGCAAAAGGGTAGAAAAAAGCAAGCAGGATAAGAGTCGAGTTCTACCTAGAGGGGCTTGAAATGAGCCAAAGGGTAGAAAAAGCAAGCAGGATAAGAGTCGTGTTCTACCCGAAGGTACCTGAAATGAGCAAAAGGGTAGAAAAAAGCAAGCAGAGCAAGAGTCGAGTTCTACCTAGATGTGCTTGAAATGAGCAAAAGCGTAGAAAAAAGCAAGCAGGATAAGAGCCGAGTTCTACCCAGAAGTACCTGAAATGAGCAAAAGGGTAGAAAAAAGCAAGCAGGATAAGAGTCGAGTTCTACCCAGAATCCCTGAAATGAGTAAAAGGGTAGAAAAAAGCAAGCAGAGCAAGAGTCGAATTCTACCCATAAGCGACTGAAATGAGTAAAGGGGTAGAAAAACACAAACTGAGCAAGAGTCGAATTCTACCCGAAGGTACCTGAAATGAGTAGAAAGGTAGAGAAACACAAACTGAGAGAAAGTTGAGTTCTACCCAGAAGTACCTGAAATGAGCAAAAGGGTAGAAAAAAGCAAGCAGAACGAGAGTTGAGCTCTACCCAGAGGGGCTTGAAATGAGCAAAAGGGTAGAAAAAAGCAAACAGAGCAAGAGTCGAATTCTACCCAGAAGGTACCTGAAATGAGCAAAAGGGTAGAAAAAAGCAAGCAGAGCAAGAGTCGAGTTCTACCTAGAGGTTATTAAAATTTCACAAATTAATTAGTAGATTTCTCCTGTACCGATGCGGATGATATGTTTTATGGAAAACTGGCAGACAGAGTCAGATACTTCAAGGAAGATGCGAAAGGAGTTGAGAGTATGTGCAAAGCAATTGAAGAAATGAGAAATCAGGAGCGTGAAGAAGTAACACGTGAGTTCGTTGTTCGTATGATTCGTGATGGCGAAACATCCGTTGAGAAAATGGCACGTTATTCCGGCTTGTCTTTGGATGAGGTGAAAGAAATCGTAAAGCAGGAAGCAGTTCTTGCCTGATTATAAGGTGTGCGTATGGAGCAGAGAAATCTGATATCAAAAATTTCCAAAAGAAGATATCTGCCATATGTTTTACAGAACAAGGTATTGCAATGCTTTCTGCGGTGTTGAGGAGTGATATTGCAATACAAGTCAGTATCAGGATAATGGAAACATTTGTTGAAATGCGTAAATGAATCACAGCAGAAAATCTTTTTTGATGGACAGATATATGATGCGTTTAGCTTACTGATAGATCTGGTAGCTAGTCCAACGAAAAGTCTTGTATTGGTCGATAATTATGTCGATGTGGGAACTTTAAATATTCTGCCCAAGAAGAAAGAGAATGTATCGCAACTTTAGATAGCGATATCTATTGGGGTTAAAGGCCGGAGGCGTAAGCTGTTAGTACGACTGGGCAGTTACAAACCCATGACCTTCAGGTCGTGGGTAGTTGACAAGTGGAATTATCAGTTTCGTAAATATCCTGCTGGAACATTCCATTCCATTTTCCATGATTTTGTGCTTTAAGAGATATTTATCCATGGAATAACTAGGAAAATAAATCCTCAAAAATGAAAGAAAGGAAACAAGTAATGAAGAACTGTAAAGGTAAAAAGATTATTTTGGCATTGTAGTAATATTAACGTTTGTTATAGGTGTGCTCGGCATGAATAGTTAGCATAAATAACTCATAAAATAAATATTGATTGATGACATACACTGAGTTAATGCAGAATTTGTCGCTTGACAGTTTTGTAGCTTTGTTGTAGAATTCAATCAGCGATTAGGTTTCAGATACTCGAGAGGACTGAGACCGGGGGAGGACCTGCGGGTCCTCCTTTTTTCATACATAAAGGGGGAGTAGTTTGAAGCCATTTCTTACTTATGAGCAGCAATTGCATAAATTGACAGATGAAAAACAGTTGATTATTAACAATAGAGAATTTGCAGAAGAGAAGCTACGTGACATTGGATACTTTGCATTGATTGGCGGATATAAAGAACCCTTTCGAGATGCAATGACACGGGTATATCTTGAGAATACTACATTTGAAGATATATATGCACTCTACGATTTTGATAATAGACTTCGCGAGCTTATATTTCGATATATCTGTCAAATTGAAAAGAAAATTCGTAATATCATCAGTTATTCATTTTGTGAAGTATACGGAGAGATGCAGACACATTATCTTGACACCGCCAGCTATAATTATGTGAGAAGTAATCAGCGAGGTATCGACAAATTAATACGTATGTTAGATGGACTTGCCCTGACAAATACAGATTATGATTATATTGTTCATCAACGAAATGTGTATCAGAATGTACCATTATGGGTTTTGATTAATGCGATGACATTTGGACAGATTTCTAAGATGTATTCTTTTCTTACAAGCCGGATTCAAAGTAAAATCAGTAAGAATTTCAAGAAGGTAAATGAAAGGGAATTGGAACAATATCTGAAGGTACTTGTACTGTACCGTAATGTGTGCGCACATAACGAGCGTCTCTTTTCGCATAAGGTGTATTCTGAAATACCGAATACTGTGTTGCATTCAAAGCTACATATTTCACAAACTGGAAATCAGTATAATCAGGGGAAGAAGGATTTATTTGGTGTTGTAATAGCATTTCGTTATTTACTCTCTGCAGACAGCTTTTTATTGTTTAAAAGAGAACTTGTTCTTCTGATAGATAAATATGTAAGAAGCAGCTCCAGAATCACAGAAAAGAATCTGTTAAAACAGATGGGATTCCCGGAAAACTGGAAGTCAATAACACGATATCGGATATAAGTTGAAACTATCAATATCTTCTACGTTATCTGGAAGAAAGCAATTTCTGCTTGTATTGCTTCAATTGATTAGTTACAGGAGCATTTGCTCATCGTTATAGTGGAACGAAGAAGAAACAAAGCAAATTGCATTCTATTTAATTGTCGACTCGTTGCGTCGACAATTAAAGGAGATAAAAATGAATGAAATCGTAACAAAAGACCATAATGATATTATGAACGTATATAGAAAATCATAGGGATATTTTTAGAAGTGGGCTTGAAACCCTTATGTAATGGGAGTTTCCGGCAGTTACCTATGCTCCCTTTTTAGATTTGTCAGTATCAGTTGCAGCTTCTAAAGCTGCTTTTTCTTTTTCAGCACGTTCTTTCTCTGCTTTCCGTCAATCGTTTCCAATCCGGTCTCTCAAAGGTCGTACCGCTATATCCATCATCTATCTAAAAGCCGTCTTTGATACAAGCCCATTTGCGGAAATGGGCAGAAAACGGCTTGAAAGAAATCGACCGTTGCTTTTTCTTCCTGCCGCAAAAACAACCGAGATTGACCACCAAATGTATGACACAGCCCTGATCATGGAGAAAAATCTGCAAATATATCCTCTGTTTCGGA
>OHEJ01000729.1_pt1 | contig 11240 bp, 7 predicted proteins | sample 1567261 | NCBI WGS metagenome assembly OHEJ01 (sample SAMEA3879550, study PRJEB24766) | human gut metagenome | biome: human-associated habitat; feature: feces | place: USA | collected 1985/1987 | reverse complement strand
GTTGCTTTTACTCACATACTTCACCGCCGTTCATACTGCGTTTATCCATTCATACTGCATTGAAGCTTCAAATCCACTCACTTCGTTCGCGGATTTTTGCTTCAAGGATAGATTGTTTGAAGAAAATAGTGTTGGCGCAATTCACATTTTATAGTTTTACAAACTTGATTTCTCATATTCGTTTTACCTTTTTTGTGTGAATTGCGCCTTTTTTAGCCGTTATTGATTTCGCTATTGCGGCAATACTTGATGCTGTTAGTTTAAGGAGTTTCGCTTCTGCGGAAGCGACCAAGGGCTTTGCCCTCTGGACACCCACAAGCCTTTGAAAAGGCTTGACCTAAACTTTAAATTGGCTTCGCATCGCCCAAACAAATGCAAGCTATGCATCAATTACGCATTACGCATTACGAATTACGCATTAAATTAAAGGCTTTGCGACAAATTTTGCTTGACATATATATCGGATTGGTATATAATTAATCTGATTAATTATGTTCGGAACAAAGCATCGGCGGTCTTTTCCACAAGAGTGAAATCGCTCTTTTCACACTTCGCCGTATGCCCCTTGAATGTTTTTATCACACCGAAACTTGTTTTAATATTACGTCTTTACGAGCGTTTCGGCTACATATTTCCTTGATGCAATATTTTTACTACTTTTTGCTCGGAAATTTATATTTTATACTATTTAACACTATGGAAACACCGAGATCACCGCTAAAAACGCTCCCGTCCGTTTTTTCACGCCTTATGGCTTGATGCACGGCAAAATTTTTCAAAAACGGCGGAATGAACGCACAGCGGCGGATATTTTATTCGGCTTTTTCCCAAGACAAGAAAAGCGAGGTTGAAAAATTGGCTAACAACGAAAACGAGATCGAGACCATTACCGTCAATATGTACGGCGAGAGAATTTCTCCGAAAAAACAGGAAAAGCTTGCACCCGAACAGGCGGTGCAGAACAACACTTCACGATACAGCCGTCCGAACGGTTATCATCAGAACGGCTACAACGGATATCAGAAGAAAAATTATTACAGAAACAACAAAAAGCCTTACTACAATTACAGACAGCGTGACAACCGACAGAACCAGCGTCAGAACGTGCTTCCGACAGCTCCCGAGAACACGGCTGCAATGCCCCCCGTTCAGGCTGCTCCGACCGTACCGAGCATTCCTGCCGAGAGAAACACCGGACCGCAGTACAGGCAGAAAAACTACAACAGGAATCGTTCTTATCAGGATAATTCTTATCGGAACAATTCCTATCAGAATCGCAGTTCCTACCATAACGACTCCTATCAGAACAATTCTTATCAGAATGACTATTATCGAAATAAAAACAGCAGCGCTCCGACAGATATCGGCGAGGCTTTGCAGGCTGCCGAGGCAGGCGTTTTCAGGACAAATCACCGCAGCGTAAAGCGCACCCCCGTGAGAATTATCCCCCTCGGCGGACTTAACGAGATCGGCAAGAATATGACCGTTTTCGAGTGCGCTAACGATGCTTTTATCGTTGACTGCGGACTTGCTTTCCCCGACAGCGATATGCCGGGAGTTGACCTTGTTATCCCCGATTTCACCTATGTTGAGCAGAACGCTGACAAGATAAGGGGCGTTGTCATCACTCACGGACACGAGGATCACATCGGTGCGCTCGCTTATCTTCTCAAAAAGGTGAACATTCCCGTTTACGGAACAAGGCTCACTATCGGACTTATCGAGGGCAAGCTCAAAGAACACGGCCTTCTCGAAAGTGCGAAGCTCAACGTTGTAAAGCCCCGTCAGACTATTAAAATGGGCTGTATGGCGGTTGAATTTATCCGTGTGAACCACTCTATCCCCGATGCTGTGGGACTTGCTGTCCACACTCCTGCAGGCGTTATCGTCCACACGGGCGACTTCAAGGTCGACTTCACGCCTATCGAAGGCGGCATCATTGACCTTGCACGTTTCGGCGAGCTTGGCAGCAGGGGAGTTCTTGCGCTCATGGCGGATTCGACCAACGCAGAACGTCCCGGCCACACGGCTTCGGAGCGGACAGTCGGAAACTCGTTTGTGAAGCTTTTCGACCGTGCGGAGGGAAAGCGCATAATCATTGCGACATTCTCCTCAAACATTCACCGTGTTCAGCAGATCGTGAACTGCGCTGTTGCAAACGACCGAAAGATCGCTGTTTTCGGCAGAAGTATGCTCAATGTTATTTCGACGGCTATCGAGCTTGGTTATCTTAAAGTTCCCGACGGGCTTATCATCGACCTTGATGCTATGAACCGTTTCCCTGCAGAAAAGATAGTTCTTATCACTACGGGCAGTCAGGGTGAGCCTATGTCGGCGCTCTCCCGAATGGCTATGAACGAGCATAGGCACGTTACGATAACTCCGAACGATTTCATTATAATAAGTGCAAATCCTATCCCCGGCAACGAAAAGCTTGTCACCAAGGTAGTAAACGAGCTGCTCCGTGCAGGTGCGGAGGTCATCTACGAGTCGATGTACGACGTTCACGTTTCGGGACACGCTTGTCAGGAGGAGCTGAAGCTTATGCTTTCGCTCATCAAACCGAAGTATTATATCCCTGTCCACGGCGAATACAAGCACCTGAAAAAGCAGTCGGGACTTGCTATCGACCTTGGAATGGACCCGAACAATGTTATCATCGCAAGCATCGGCAACGTCATTGAATCGGACGGCGTTGATATGAAGATAACGGGTCAGGTTCAGGCAGGCAGAGTATTCGTTGACGGACTTGGCGTAGGCGATGTCGGTTCTATCGTTATCCGTGACAGAAAGCATCTTGCCGAGGACGGACTTATCATCGCAGTTGCGACTATTGAGCTTGAAAGCGGAACTATCCTCGCAGGTCCCGATGTTGTATCGAGAGGCTTTGTATATGTCCGTGAATCGGAAGAGCTTATGGTTGCGGCGAAGGAGATCCTCACGAATACGCTCACGGATTGCCTTGATTCTGGAACGAGGGAATGGAACACGATAAAGACCCGAATGAAGGACGATCTCGGCGAATTTATCTTCCAGAAAACGAAGAGGAAGCCGATGATACTTCCTATTATAATGGAAATATAAATTTATTATCGAAATTATAAATTTGTACCCCTCCGTAGGGGACTGGAAACCCGTCCCCTACAGAATAATGGTTTTATCCGCAGATAATATCCGCAGATAATATCCGCAGGTAACTGCGGTTCATAAAATTCCCCCGTAAATTACGCCCGTATGGAGGTGCGTTTATTTGACAGGAAAACAATGGCTTGCTTTCAAGCTGGTATCAATTCTGCTCGTTGTCGTTTCAATGGCTTCGGCGTTTGCGCTTTCGGAAACGCAGCCTGCGATGTTCTGGATGATGCTCTGCATCACGGCGCTGACGGCGATAGCGTTCCTTGCGCTGTTTTCGGCGGCGCAGAAGAATCTTCACCATTTCGTGACGGAAATGGAGTCACAGCTCAACGTTACCGAGCGTGACTCGCTTTACAAATTCCCTGCGCCTGCGGTGATAATCGACAGTGACGGCATAATCGTCTGGTACAACATCTCGTTCAGCGAAAATGTCTACAGTGCCGACGCTTTCGGCGTTGACATTCGCTCTGTCATCGATATTGACCTCGACAAGGTCATGGCGAACAAGGAAACTACGGTCGATTTTGAGGCTTCACACTTCCGGATCTCGGCGATAACGACCGAAAAGACGGATATCGAGTCGAAGCTCATCTCCTCGCTCACGCTCCTCTACTTTGAGGACATCAGCGACCTTATCAATTTACAGACCGAGATGAACAACCTCCGTCCGTCCGTTATGATGATCTCGATCGACAATTTTGAAGAGCTTCTTTCGGACGAAAAGGAATCGGAAAAGTCGCATATCCTCATTCAGATAGAAAAGCTCCTCGAAACATACCTCGAAGAAAAGCACGGTATCCTGCGAAAGCTTGCTCCCGACCGCTTTTTCGCCGTTGCCGAGGACAGATACATCAATGCTATGATAGCGGACAAGTTCAAAATTCTTGAAGAAGTCAGGGCTATCCCCGTTACGGGCAAGACCCCGATAACCCTTTCGATAGGCGTTGGCATCGGCTCGGTAGACCTTGAAGAAAGCGAGCAGTTCGCACGTCAGGCGCTTGAAATGGCGCAGGGCAGAGGCGGCGATCAGGCTGCCGTTAAGCGTGATGACGGCTATGAATTCTTCGGCGGCGTTTCAAAGGGCATCGAAAAGCACACAAAGGTCAAGACCCGTATCGTTGCGGCTGCGCTTATGGATATCATCGAATCCTCGTCCTCCGTTTACATTATGGGACACAGGAACGGCGATATGGACAGCGTTGGCTCGGGCGCAGGACTCTGCGGTGCGATAAGGATAGTCCGACCCGATATCCCCGTGAATATGGTCGTTGACCTTGAACGCAATCTTGCAAAGCCTATCATAGGCAGACTTGACGAAAACCTCCGTGATGAAGAACCCGTTTTCATTTCGCCCGAGGACGCACTCGGAAAAATGGACGAAAACAGCCTCCTCATCATCGTTGACACGAACAACAAGGATCTACTCGACAGTCCCGAGGTCTATGCAGCGGCAAAGCAGGTCGTTGTCATCGACCACCACAGGCAGGTCGTTAATTATATCGACAATGCTGTTATTTTCCACCACGAGCCTTATGCTTCGTCGGCGTGTGAAATGACGGCAGAGCTTATACAGTATTTCCCCGGCATCGACAAGCTCCAGAGCTACTATGCGGACGTTATGCTCGCAGGAATCATGCTCGACACAAAGGATTTCGTTATGCGCACGGGCGTGAGAACGTTCGAGGCGGCGGCTTTCCTCCGAAAGCTCGGTGCGGATATGGTCGCAGTAAAGAACCTTTTTGCGAACACGATGGCATGCATACAGAAGCGTGCAAAGCTTATCGCCGATGCGGAGATATACAAGCGATGTGCAATTGCGGTCGATGACACTGCGGACGAATATATCCGTGTTGCTTCGGCTCAGGCTGCCGATCAGATGCTTGAAATTGTCGGCGTTGACGCAAGCTTCGTAATATTCCGCATACCGACAGGCGTAAACATTTCCGCACGTTCGCTCGGTGCGATGAACGTTCAGATCATCATGGAAAAGCTCGGCGGCGGCGGTCATCAGACAATGGCGGCGGCTCAGCTCAACGATGTGAGAGTTACCGAAGCCAAGGCAGAGCTTATCAGTGCAATTGACGAATATATCCAAAACATTTCGTAAAATTAAGATATAATATTACTTATTGTAGAAAGGATGCAGTAAAAATGAAAGTTATTTTCTTACAGGACGTTAAGGGAACAGCAAAAAAAGGTGAGGTTAAAGAGGTTTCGGACGGTTACGCACGCAACTTTCTCCTCGGAAAAGGACTTGCTGTTGAAGCAAACGCAAAGAATATGAATCTTCTCGAGGGCAAAAAGTCCTCCGAACAGCACAAGGCTGACGTTGCAAAGCAGGAGGCTCTTGACAGTGCCGCAAAGGCAAAGGGCAAGAAGGTCGTTATCAAGTGCAAGGCAGGTCAGGGTGGAAAGCTCTTCGGCTCTGTCACCGCAGGCAACGTTGCCGATGTTGTAAAGGAACAGCTCGGCATTGCCGTTGACAAGAAGAAGGTTTCTCTTTCCACTGAAATAAAGGCATTCGGAACATACACTGCCGAACTCAAATTCCACGCAGGTATTTCCGAAAAGATCACAGTTGAGGTAGTTGAGGAATAATGGCTGGCAATATCGACCTCGGCGAATTTTCATCGAACGAGCTTCCGTACAGCCTTGATGCGGAGCAGAGCGTTATTGGTGCGATGCTCATCGACCCCGATGCTCTCACAACGGCGATGAACTACCTCAAATCCGAAAGCTTCTACATTTCGATGCACCGTGAGCTTTACAGCATCATAACGCGTAATTTCGCTATGGGTGTAAGGTCGGACGCTGTAACCGTTCTCGATGAAGCCGTAAAAGAGGGCATTTTCGAGAATGCCGCCGCAGGAAAGGAATATCTCGTTGAGATAAGCCAAGGTATCCCGTCAACGGCGAATATCGAAAGCTACTGTAAGATAGTTGCGGAAAAGTTCTATCTCCGCTCGCTCATCACGGCTTCAAAAGAGATAATGGATATGTGCCGAAACGGCGAGGAAAGTGCAGAGATGATGCTCGATTTTGCCGAGCAGAAGATCTTCGATATCCGTCAGGGCAGAGATGCGGACGGTCTGAGAAAGATCGAGGACGTTGTTGTTGAAGCTTATGACGATATCTCAAAAAAATCGGGCGAGGACAGAGAAAAATACCTCGGAATGGGTTCGGGCTTTTCAAAGCTTGACGGCGTTATAACGGGTCTCAACAAATCCGACCTGCTCATCGTTGCCGCCCGTCCTGCTATGGGCAAGACCTCGTTCGTACTTAACATTGCCGCAAATGTCTGCCGACACAGGAACGACAAGGAAGTTGTCATTTTCTCGCTCGAAATGTCGAACGAACAGCTTGTCACCCGTATGCTTTCGTCCGAGAGCCTTGTCGAGAGCGAAAAGCTTCTCAAAGGCACAATTCAGGACGACGACTGGACAAAGCTTGCCGATGGCGCAGAGCGTCTTTCGGGAATGCAGATATACCTTGACGACACAGCAGGCATCACCGTTACGCAGATGAAAGCAAAGCTAAGGCGAATGAAGAACCTCGGACTTGTTATTATCGACTATCTCCAGCTTATGAGTTCGGGCAGGCGCATCGACAACCGTGTAACGGAAATTTCCGAGATCACACGTCAGCTAAAGCTTATGGCAAAGGAACTCAACGTTCCCGTTATCGTGCTTTCACAGCTTTCCCGTTCGGTCGAATCGAGAACGGACAAACGTCCCGTACTTTCCGACCTTCGTGAATCGGGTTCTATCGAGCAGGACGCAGACATTGTAATGTTCCTCTACCGTGACCATTACTACAACAAGGAAAAATGCCCCGACCCGACCCTTGCGGAGTGTATCGTTGCGAAAAACCGACACGGTGAAACGGGTACAGTGCCTCTGCGCTGGAACGGACAGTTCACGCTGTTCCTCACCGATGACAGAATTCCCGTCGGAGATCAGAAATGAGCAATGCTAATATCGTTTTGGAAAACATTCGGCTTGCCGCCGGGCGTTTCGATATGTTCGGCAAAGCCGATACGATAATTTGCGCCTTATCGGGCGGAGCGGACAGCGTTTGCCTTACGCTTGCGCTGAAAGAGCTTTCGTCCGAATACGGCTTCAAACTCAAAGCTGTTCACGTCAACCACCTTTTGCGGGGTGCGGAAAGCGACCGTGACGAGCAGTTCTGCCGTGACCTCTGCGAAAGGGAGGACATTCCGCTGACGGTTTTCCGTGTGGACGCGGCGTTTTTTTCCAAGGAACATAAAATGTCGCTCGAATCGGGCGCACGAAAGCTTCGCTACAATTTTTTCGATGAGGTCTGCGGAGAAAACGCAAAAATCGCCACGGCTCACACTCTTTCGGACAGTGCGGAAACGGTCATTTTCAACCTTTCCCGAGGAACGGGTCTGAAAGGACTTTGCGGAATTCCGCCCGTTCGTGATAAAATGATACGTCCGCTTATATACTGTAAGCGTGAGGAAATTTTATCGTACCTTTCGGAAAAGGGTCAGAACTTTGTGACCGACAGCACGAATCTTTCCGATGATTATTCGAGAAATAAAATTCGCCACAACGTTATCCCCGTGCTTGAAGAGCTGAACAGCGGCTTTTTGGAGAGCATAAAGCGGCTCACGGAGAGCCTTTCCGAGGACGAACGCTTTATTTCCGAGCTTGCCGCAGAGCATTATGACGATGATCTGCGGAATGTTGACGCTTCGGTACGCCGCAGGGTGATAAGATCGAAGCTTCGTGAAGCAGGCATCGAACCCTCGGGCGAAAAGATACTTTCTGCCGAAGAATGTGCGCTGAAAGGGAACGGAAAGACCGTTCTTTCGGGCGAGCTTTATGCCGTTGCGAAAAACGGCAGGATACAAACCGAAATTATCCCTCGGGAACGCCTTGTTTTCCCCGAAACAAAAGCCATTATCGGCGAAAATCCGTTTTTATGTGATAAAACGGTGATAATTAGCGTAAACAACGGGGAAAATAATGCAGACGGGGCGCACGTTAATGATTTATTAACAAAATTTGCGCTTGATTGTGATAAAATACAAGGTGAGCTGTTTTTGCGCAACCGCCGTGACGGCGACGGCTTTATCCGTGCAGGACGGAGCTTCACAAGCAGCCTTAAAAAGCTTATGAATGAAAGCGTTCCCGTCGGCAAAAGGGATAAAATAGCCATACTTGCCGATGATAAAGGTATTATCTGGGCGGAGGGCTTCGGAATTGCCGAAAGGGTAAAGCCCGATGCTTTTACAAAAAGCTATATGAATATAAATGTAAAGGAAAAATCATAATGAATGCAGTCGGACTTAAATGCGAAAAACTCGACAGAATAAAAAAAGTAGTCATAACGGCAGAGGAGATCGCCGAAAAGACAGCGGAAGCAGGAAAGCTTATTGACCGTGAATATGAGGGAAAGCCGCTTCTGCTCGTCAGCATTTTAAAGGGCGCTTATATTTTCCTCGCCGATCTTTCAAGAGCAGTTTCCATTCCGTGCGAGATAGGCTTTATGGCGGCGGAAAGCTACGGATCGGGTCTTTCTTCTTCGGGAAATGTAAAGATAACGCTTGACTTAAAGCAGGACATCTCCGAATATCACGTTGTCATCGTTGAGGACATCGTTGACTCGGGAAGAACTCTTTCCAGAATAGTTGAGATGCTCCGTGAGAGAAACCCTCTTTCGCTCAAAGTCCTCACTCTCCTTGACAAACCCGAGCGCAGAGCCGTGGATTTCAAGCCCGACTACACGCTTTTCACTATACCCGATTTCTTCGCAGTCGGCTACGGACTGGACTGTGGCGAATACTACCGCAATCTGCCTTACATCGCAGAATACGACCCAAATTAAATATATTCTGACATTTTTTCTCGACGCAGGAATTAAGGTATTGAGCATCACAAGGCTCGGAAAGGAATGAATGACCAATGGCACCAAAAAAATCCTCAAACAGGGGACTGCTTATCTATGTCGGGGTGCTTCTTGCGGCAATGATACTTATCGTTGCACTTATGAAGCAGGCTACCAAAACTGTTTCGGAATACAGCTATTCCGATATTATGAGCTACTTTGACAATTACCAGGTAAGCGAATACAACTTCGACCTCGGCACGGGCGAGCTCAGTATGACCGTTACACTCGATGACGGAACGGAAAAGCTCATCAATTACGTTGTTCCGAACGTTTCCGTTTTTCTCAATGAGATACAGACGGGCGATGACAACTACCGTAAGGAATACAACGCCGCTCACCCTGATGCTCCGCTCAAAATGGAGTATTATAAGATCCAGGATAATTCCTGGCTTTATAATCTTCTCCCGTCAGTTATCATAATCATTCTTATGGTCGCACTGTTCTTCTTTATGATGAGACAGGCAGGCGGCGGCGGAAAGATCAACAGCTTCAGCAAGGCCAATGTCAAAACGACCTCGAACACGAAGCACACATTTGACGATGTTGCAGGCGCAGACGAGGAAAAGGAAGAGCTTGCGGAGATAGTTGACTTCCTCAAAAATCCTAAGAAATACAACGAAATGGGCGCAAGAATACCTAAGGGCGTTCTCCTTATGGGACCTCCGGGTACAGGTAAAACTCTTCTCGCAAAGGCTGTTGCAGGCGAAGCCGGAGTTCCGTTCTTCTCAATTTCGGGCTCGGACTTCGTTGAGCTTTATGTCGGAGTCGGTGCTTCGAGAGTAAGAGACCTTTTTGAAACAGCGAAGAAAAACGCTCCTGCCATTGTTTTCATCGATGAGATCGACGCAGTAGGCCGTCACAGAGGTGCAGGTCTTGGCGGCGGTCACGATGAACGTGAGCAGACGCTCAACCAGCTCCTTGTTGAAATGGACGGCTTTGAGGGCAACGAGGGCGTTATCGTCATCGCCGCTACGAACCGCCGTGATATCCTTGACCCTGCACTTCTCCGTCCGGGCAGATTCGACCGTCAGATAACGGTAAGCTACCCCGACATCAAGGGCAGAGAGGAAATTCTCAAAGTCCACACGAAGAAAAAGCCTCTCGCTCCCGATGTAAGCCTTTCCACTATCGCAAAATCGACAGCAGGCTTTACGGGCGCTGACCTTGAAAACCTTACGAACGAAGCTGCTCTTATCGCGGCTCGCAAGGAAAAGAAAGCTATCACCAAGGCTGATATCGAAGAAGCCGTTATCAAGGTTATCGCAGGTCCTGAAAAGAAGAGCCGTGTCGTTACTCAGGAAGAACGCCGCACAGTCGCTTACCATGAAGCAGGTCACGCTGTCGTAACATACTATCTCCCGTCACAGGACAGCGTTCATCAGGTAACTATCATTCCTCACGGCGGCGCAGGCGGTATGACTATCCACCTCCCGTCAAAAGAACCGTCCCTCATTGACGTTAATGCAGAGCGCATCGAGGATGAGATCAAGGTCTGCATGGGCGGACGTGTTGCCGAGGAGCTTATCATCGGCAAGGGTTCGGCAGGCGCAGTGAGCGACCTCCAGCGTTCGACCAAGATCGCAAAGGATATGGTCACAAAGTACGGTCTTTCCAAGCTTGGTCTTGTTGTTTACGCAGATCAGAACGATGAACCTTTTGTCGGAATGGGCTACGGACGTTCAAACGGAATTTCCGAGCGTGTTCAGGGCGAGATCGATGATGAGATACATCGTATCGTTACCGAGAACTATGAAGCCTGCGTTGCAATGCTCAAAGAGCATATCGACCAGCTTCATCTTCTTGCCAAGTATCTTATCGCACACGAAAAGATCGACGGCGCAGATTTTGAAAAGCTTATGAAAGGCGAGATCACAGCCGAAACTGTTGAGAAGGATTACGAGGAATATATGAAGTCCGTTATCACTCCCGAGGATAAGGCTGAGGTTTCCGAAGAAAAATCCGATGCTCCTGCCGAAAATGCAGATTCAACAGCAGAGGCTTCTTCCGAAGATGATGCTTCCGCAGAAGATACTTCCGATGCAAAGGCTGACGAAAACGCTTCGACAGAAGAAACGCCTGACAGCTCGGACGAAAACAAGGAATAACGGAAAAACTTTGGCTATTGTGCAAAACTAAAGTTTACGTCCACGCTTTTCAAAGGGTGGCAGGGGTCAAGGGGACAGCGTCCC
>OHEJ01000722.1_pt1 | contig 11331 bp, 8 predicted proteins | sample 1567261 | NCBI WGS metagenome assembly OHEJ01 (sample SAMEA3879550, study PRJEB24766) | human gut metagenome | biome: human-associated habitat; feature: feces | place: USA | collected 1985/1987 | reverse complement strand
AATTCCAAAAATCTGTTAATGTATTCACGACAAGAAAATATGTCAGAAATAACGATGATCGCAGCAGTGCATCAGATTTGGTGCTGCGACCCTGACGTTGACAAATTTTGTGGAATAGGCTCTTATCCGCAGCGCCGTGTATCTAACCTGTTTTGACATAAAAGGGTGTGTCAAATATTGTATTTTGACACACCCTCTAAAAGTAAAACGTATTTGTCAGTTTAATCAAAAAGATGCCTCAGCCGGCTGAAAATGCGGTTTTTCGCCGATTCGTCGGGCTTCATGCCGGGCATTGTGCGAAGCTGCTCGATGCCGGCTTTTTCGGCGTCGGTCAGATTTTCGGGCACGTAGACCATGACGTTGACGAGTTCGTCGCCTGTGCCGCGTCCGTCGGGCGAGGGGAGGCCTTTGCCGCGCAGACGGAGTATCTTACCGGGCTGTGTGCCGGGCTGGATTTTCAGACGGGCGCGACCGCCGATGGTGGGCACTTCGACCGATCCGCCGAGAGCGGCAGTGGGGAAGTCGAGCATGAGGTTGTAGATCACATCGTTGCCGTCGCGTATAAGCTCGGGGTGGGCGATCTCTTCGATCACGACGAGAAGGTCGCCGTTGACACCGCCGTGCATAGGCGCGTTGCCCCGGCCTTTCACTGTGAGGACCGAACCGCCTTCAGTGCCGGCCGGAATGTTGATGCTGACGGTTTGTTCGCGCTGTTCAACGCCAGTGCCGCCGCAATACGAGCACTTTTCATTAATGATTTTGCCCTCGCCATTGCAAGTGGGGCAAACGGCCTGAACGTATTGCGAACCGAGGATGGTCTGCTGCACACGCTCTACGACGCCGGTGCCGTGGCATGTCTGGCACGTGGTGAACGATGTGCCGTCCTTGGCGCCGGTGCCGTTGCAATGCTCGTCCTTGCAGAACGATTTGAGCTTGATGGTCTTGGTGACGCCCTTTGCAAGATCCTCGAGCGAGAGCTTCAAGGTGATGCGCAGATCGTCGCCGCGGCGCTGCCGTGCGCGTGCACGGCGGCCGCCGGCTGCTGTGGCGCTGCCGAAGCCGCCCATGTCGAAACCTCCGCGTCCGCCGAAGATGTCGCCGAACATGCTGAAGATATCGTCCATCGACATGTTGGTGCTGAAGCCGCCGCCTGCGCCTCCGCCGCCGGGGAATCCCTGAGGCCCCATGCTGTGACCGTACTGGTCGTAGCGCTGACGCTTTTCGGGGTTGCTGAGCACGTCGTAAGCCTCGGCTGCCTCCTTGAATTTTTCTTCGGCAGCTTTATCGCCGGGGTTTTTATCGGGATGATATTTGATGGCAAGCTTGCGATAGGCTTTTTTCAGCTCATCGGGAGTGGCGGTTTTGCTTACGCCAAGCACTTCGTAGTAATCTCTTTTTTCCATTATCCTTAAAACAAATTGTTGTGGATGGCTGCAATCACTGGCCTACGGCCACTTTGGCAAAGCGGAGCACTTTGTCGCCATTGATGGTATAGCCCTTCGTCGGGGTGTCGATCACTTTGCCTTTCTGGCTTTCGTCGTCGACAGGCACCATGGCGATGGCTTCATGAAGTTCGGGGTCGAATGTGGCGCCTGTGCTTTCGATAGCTTTCACGCCATTTTGTCCGAGATATTTAATGAGTTTGTTGTAAATCAGTTCCAGGCCTTCCTTAACGGCCTGGGCGTCGGTGGAGCTTTTAACGGCTTCAAGGCCGCGCTCGAAATCGTCGACGATGGGCAGAAGGCCTTTCATGGCCGATTCGGCGGCGTTGCGGATGATTTCACCTTTTTCCTTGAGTGTGCGTTTGCGGAAATTGTCAAATTCGGCCATAAGAAAAAGGTATTCTTTCTTTTCTTTTTCGGTTTTCTCTTTTTCTTCGGCGAGCTGTTTGCAGAGCGAATCGATCTGCGCCATTTCGTCGTTTTCAATCTGCTCCGCGCTCTCGTCTTCGGAGGCGGCCTCCGGAACGTTGTCGAGGATTTCGGCTACGTCAACTTCCGGATCTTCATGCTTTTTATTTTTTTCTTTTGACATAATCGATGGTGATGTGATATTTTAAAAGAGGTGTAACAAAAACTTTGCCAAAACCGCAGGAGCGGTTGTCGGCCGTTAATTTGATAACAAATAATGCGTGATATCGTTCAGAAAAGCATCATCTTGCCGACAAAGACATCACAATCGGGGCGGATGGCAGAAGCCGCTTCTGCCATTTTGTCATCGGCAAACAGACCGTAGACGGCCGATCCCGAACCGGACATCGAGGCATAGACGGCTCCGTGGGCATACAGGCTGTTGCGCAGGTCGCCAATTTGGGGATAGTCATAGGCAAGCGATGCCTCAAAATCATTGACAAGCAATCCGCGCCATTGATCCGGCGGAAGCCGGAGAATATCTTCGGGCATCCGGTCGGGCATCCGGGGCGTGACGCCGGCATAGGCCTCGGCCGTTGAGATGTGTATGCCGGGCTTGATTATGACAATGTGCAGGCCGTTGAGAGCGCCGCAGTCGAAGGACGTCAGCGTGGTGCCGGTGCCGGTGGCCATCATAGGCCTGTTGAAGATGAAAAACGGACAGTCGGCTCCGATTGTGGCGGCTGTCTCGGCCAGCTGCTCCTGCGACAGTCCGAAGCTGAACATGTCGTTGAGCGCCGTCAGCGTGAACGCCGCATCGGCCGAGCCTCCGCCAAGTCCTGCGCCGTCGGGGATTATCTTGTGGAGATAGATGTCGACATCAGGCACTTCGACGGTTTTTTCGAGCGCGCGTACGGCTTTCATTACAAGATTCTTTTCCGGCGGACAGTCGACGGCACGGCCGCTGACGGTGAGCCGGGTGCCGGTGCTTTTGGCCGGAACAATCTCGAGGATATCGCACCAGGGCACCGGTACCATCAGCGAGCAGATGTCGTGGTAGCCGTCGGGCCGACGTGACGTAATGTTCAGTCCGAGATTGATTTTGGCGTTGGGAAACACTACCATGTTTATAAGGTGTTGAGAAGCTTGTGATAAATCGAAAGGCGAAGATACAAAATTAATTGTAAATTTGCATCGGAAATAAACGAAGTAAAAAACCTCCAGACGAAACTATGCCGACAGACAACACTGACAACAGAAAGAAACGCAACGAACGACAGCGTAACGCATTATATGATTACGGCGGCCGCCAGCTGCCTCAGGATAAGGATCTTGAGGAAGCCGTGCTCGGCGCCCTGATGCTTGAAAAAGACGCTTATACCATTGTTTGCGACATTCTGAAAGCTGAAAGCTTCTACGAACCGGCCAACCGCAAGATCTACGAGGCGATACAGACACTGGGCGCTTCGCAGCAGCCGATCGACATGCTTACCGTCACCGAGCAGCTGAGGCTTAACGGCACGCTCGATGAGGTTGGCGGCCCGATGTTCGTCTCCGAGCTGACCTCACGCGTGGCCTCCGGTGCTCACGTCGACTATCACGCCCGCATCGTGGCTCAGAAATATCTGGCGCGCGAGCTGATCAGTTTCGCCTCCGAGATCGAACGCAAGGCCTTCGACGAGAGCAACGACGTCGACGATCTTATGCAGGAAGCCGAAGGAAAGCTCTTTGAGATATCGCAGCGCAACGTGAAGAAAGACGTGACGCAGATCGACCCCGTCATCGGTCAGGCTATCGAGCAGATACAGGCAGCGGCCAACCGCACCTCCGGTCTGAGCGGTCTGGAGACGGGATTCCACGAACTCGACAAGCTCACATCCGGCTGGCAGAACTCCGATCTCATCATCATCGCCGCACGTCCGGCCATGGGCAAGACGGCCTTCGTGCTGTCGATGGCCAAGAATATGGCTGTGAACTACAACACACCGACGGCCATCTTCTCGCTCGAGATGTCGAACCTTCAGCTGGTGAACCGTCTGGTGAGCAACGTGTGCGAGCTTCCGAGCGAAAAGATCAAAAGCGGCCAGCTGAGCCCGATGGAATGGGATCAGCTGATGGCACGCATCAAGCATCTCTATGGTGCACCTTTATATATCGACGACACCCCGTCGCTGTCGATTTTCGAGCTCCGCACAAAAGCGCGCCGCCTCGTGCGCGAGCACAACGTGCGCATCATCATCATCGACTACCTGCAGCTGATGAATGCCTCCGGCATGAAATTCGGCAGCCGCGAGCAGGAGGTGAGCATGATCTCGCGTTCGCTCAAGCAACTGGCCAAAGAGCTCAACATCCCGATCATAGCGCTGTCGCAGCTTAACCGTAGCGTCGAATCGCGCGGCGACAGCAAAGAAGGCAAGCGCCCGCAGCTCTCCGACCTCCGTGAGAGTGGTGCCATCGAACAGGATGCCGATATCGTATGCTTCATTCACCGTCCGGAATATTATATGCGTTCCGGAGTCGACGCCAACGACCGTGATATCCGCGGCCTTGCGGAGTTTATCGTCGCAAAACACCGCAGCGGCCGTGTGGATGATGTCGAGTTGCGTTTCAAAGCCGAGTTTGCCCGCTTTGAAAACTGGTCGGGTCAGGACGTGCCTTCGGGCCTGACCGCAATCGAGTCGAGCCTCAACAGCGGTCAGGCAAATCCCTTCGCTGACAACTCCCTGAGCGGCGGATCGGCAGATTTCCTCAGCGGCAGCAGCGAAGAGCCAACGCCATTCTGATCAATGATAATCCCGCAAGCGTGTTGCGGGTCTCTTAATATAATGTGATGCCGGCGGAAAATTTTTTTCGTCGGTTAAACTTTTTTTACTGGTGTGATGTTAAAAAGTAAAATTAAAATTAACCCAACAAATTTATCCATTATGAAAAAGATTTTATCATTGATCGCACTCGCAGTAATAAGTGTGGGCGCTTTCGCACAGAAACTTGACAAGGCCGAAGCTCGTCAGCTTAAAGCTTTCTTCGCTCAGACAGCAGAAAAGGACGGCACTAACGCCAACGCGCTGAAAGTGTCGGACGTCAACAATCTCGCAGCCGTGGAAGGTCTGACTATCGAAGGCGGTCATGTCACAGCCATTGAATGGAAGGACAAAAACCTTGCCGGATCGCTTGACCTCTCAGGATTCAAAGCCCTGAAGAAAGTCGACGTTTCGCGCAACCGCATTTCTTCCATCGACGTATCCGACAACCCTGTACTCGCCGATTTCAACGCTTCACGCAATGTGCTGACAGCTGTGAATTTCGCCAATTGTCCCGCACTTACCAAAATCGCCGTCTATAAGAACCGTCTTACCGATGTTTCGCTCGAAACAGTGCCGATGCTTGAGAATCTCAACGTGTCCAACAACCTCTTCGTTGAGCTCAACGTGTCCAACACCAAATCGCTTAAGACTCTCAACTGCCAGGGTTGCCACCTCGAAACCCTTATGGTAAGCGGATGCACCAATCTTCAGAATCTCTACTGCGGCTACAACAAGCTGACATCGCTTAACCTCTTCGGTGTAGAGAATCTTCAGAACCTCAATATCGACGACAACGAGATCACAACGATGATCGTTTCCGGTCTTCCCGCACTCAGCACCTTCGTTTGCTCCGACAACCGCATGACCACACTCGGTGTGCGCAACTGCGACCGACTGATCGACCTCGTATGCTCCTACAACGATCTTACCAACCTGAGCGTTGAGGGATGCCCCAACCTGACATTCGTCGATTGCTCCTACAACGACCTTACACAGCTCGACCTCAGCAACCTCACTTTCCTGCAGCGCCTGCTTTGCAACAACAACCAGCTCAACACACTCGACGTTTCGTTTGACAGCGCACTGGTTTATGTAAACTGCCGTTACAACTTCATCACCGACTTCCGCACCATCGGTTGCAACAACCTGAGAATGGTCGCCTGCCAGTGGAACTTCTGATAGGCCTTCAATCTGCCACTGCGGCAGATACAACATAGCAAGTGTTGCCCCGGAGAAAACGCGAAAGCACCTTCGTCCGGGGCAATATTTTGTGTATTTGTGGATAATTCGCTAATTTTGCATCCAATATTACCGCATCTACAATGACCACCGATATAAAGAAAATAAGGAACTTCTGCATCATAGCCCATATCGACCACGGCAAGAGCACTCTCGCCGACCGTCTTCTGGAATATACCAACACCGTAGGACAGAAGGAAATGCAGGCTCAGGTGCTTGATGATATGGATCTCGAGCGCGAGCGCGGCATCACCATCAAAAGCCACGCCATCCAGATGGAATACAAACATGACGGCGAGAACTATATCCTCAATCTTATAGACACTCCGGGGCATGTCGACTTTTCCTATGAAGTGTCGCGGTCCATTGCCGCATGCGAAGGCGCGCTGCTCATTGTTGATGCGGCGCAGGGCATTCAGGCTCAGACGATTTCAAATCTTTATATGGCCATCGACAACAATCTCGAAATAATCCCCGTAATCAACAAGATTGATCTCGACAGTGCCAAGCCCGATGAGGTCGAGGACCAGATCGTGGATATGCTCGGCTGCGATCATTCCGACATCATACGTGCCAGCGGTAAAACCGGTCAGGGCATACCTGAGATTCTCGAGGCTATCGTCAACCGCATTCCGGCTCCGGTGGGTGATTCCTCAGCCCCTCTTCAGGCTCTGATCTTTGACTCGGTGTTCAACCCATTCCGCGGCATTATCGCTTACTTCAAGATTGTCAATGGCACGCTGCGCGACGGCGATTTCGTGAAATTCGTTTCGACCGGCAAGGAGTATCATGCCGATGAGATCGGTGTGCTGAAACTCAACCTTTCGCCCCGTAAAGAGCTGTCGGCCGGCAATGTGGGTTATATCATTTCTGGCATAAAGACATCGCGCGAGGTGCGCGTCGGCGATACAATCACGCATGTTGAAGAACCGTGCGACAAGGCTATCGAGGGATTTCAGGAGGTGAAACCGATGGTGTTTGCCGGCGTTTATCCCATTGACGCCGAAGATTTTGAAAATCTCCGCGCTTCGCTTGAAAAGCTTCAGCTCAATGACGCCTCGCTTACATTCCAGCCTGAGAGTTCGATGGCGCTCGGTTTCGGCTTCCGTTGCGGTTTCCTCGGATTGCTGCACATGGAAATTGTGCAGGAACGCCTCGGACGCGAATTCGGCATGGACGTGATTACGACAGTCCCCAACGTGTCCTACCGCGTCTACGACAAGCGCGGCGACATGGTGGAGGTGCACAATCCCTCCGGACTGCCCGATGCCACACTGATCGAGCGCATCGAGGAACCTTACATAAGGGCTTCCGTGATCACGGCCGCACAGTTTATCGGGCCGATCATGACCCTTTGCCTGGGAAAACGCGGCGAGCTCGTGAAGCAGGAATACATCTCCGGCAACCGCATGGAGATCATATTCGATATGCCCCTCGGCGAGATAGTCATCGACTTCTACGACAAGCTCAAGAGCATCTCAAAAGGCTATGCATCGTTTGACTATCATCTTCACGATTTCCGCCCTTCGCGCCTCGTGAAGCTCGACATACTGCTTAACGGCGAGAGCGTCGACGCGCTGAGCACGCTGACTCATGCCGACAATGCCGTGACGTTCGGCCGCCGCATGTGTGAGAAACTCAAGGAGCTCATCCCGCGGCAGCAGTTCGACATCGCCATCCAGGCCGCAATCGGCGCCAAGATCATAGCCCGCGAGACTATCAAGGCTGTGCGCAAGGACGTTACGGCAAAGTGTTATGGCGGTGACATATCGCGTAAACGCAAGTTGCTCGAGAAACAGAAACAGGGGAAAAAGCGAATGAAACAGATCGGCTCGGTCGAGGTGCCGCAGAAAGCATTCCTTGCCGTGCTGAAGCTCGACTGACGCTCTTCGTGTTGTCGTGGCGAACCATTGTGCCCGCAGCGACGTTAATGTTAAAAACGTAAAGCATTGCGCGCTTTGCCTCGGCGGCTATGCGTTGCCGGAACATCTATTTTACCCACATTATGAGGAAATTTCATTATATCGAGGATAAGAATTGCCCGGAACCGGACGACACTACCGAAGAAGAACAGCCGTTTTATGCCGCGCGACAGGCGCTGCGACGCCATGCCAACGGCGGCAACATCCTGATGCTTGCCACTGTGATTGCGCTCATTGTGGCAAATATTCCGGCCATCAACAGCTATTATTTTGAATTCTGGAACGAGCCGCTGCGCCTGCAGATCGGTTCTTTCAATCTCTTCAGTCACAGCGGGCATCCGATGACGATGCTTCAGTTTATCAATGACGCTCTGATGGCCGTATTTTTCTTCTCGATCGGCCTGGAGATCAAACGTGAGGTCCTGGTCGGTGAGCTCGCTTCCTTCCGTCAGGCTCTTCTTCCCATAGTGGGTGCAATCGGCGGTATGGCAATGCCAGTCGTCATATATTTGTTTTTTGGATACGGGACTGACTATCAGGGCGGCGCGGCCATACCGATGGCAACCGACATAGCATTCTCGCTCGGCGTGCTTGCCATTCTCGGATCGCGTGTGCCTCTCACTCTGAAGATATTTCTGACAACGCTGGCTGTGGTTGACGATATAGGCGGCATCATAGTGATAGCCGTGTTCTACAGTTCCCACATAGAGTGGATGCTTCTTGTCTATGCCGTCGCATTGCTGGGGCTGCTTCTGCTCGGATCACGCATGCACATCAAGAGCAAGGTGTTTTATCTCGTCATCGGCGGCGCCGTGTGGTTCCTCTTCCTCAATTCCGGCATACACCCCACCATTGCCGGCGTGCTTGTGGCATTCTGCGTTCCGGCGACACCGGTGTTCGCTCCGATCAAGTATGTGCGTGACATCCGCGGCGCGATCGCCCGGTTCCGTCAGGACGATGATGAATCGCTTTGCCGGCGGTCGATACTCGATAAAGATCAGATGAACTGGCTAAAAGAGATTGAATCGGCTTCCGATAAGGTCATATCGCCCCTTCAGGATCTGGAGGACTCGCTCCATCCGATCGTCAACAATTTCATCGTGCCCCTGTTTGCATTCGCCAACGCCGGCATCTTCTTGCTCGACATGGATCCGTCAACTCTTTTCGAGGGGATCAGCCTGGCTATTATATGCGGTCTGTTCATAGGTAAATTCCTGGGCATCCTGACTTTTTCATGGCTCACCGTGAAGCTGGGCTTCGCCCCGCTGCCAAAGGGGTGCAACTGGAAGATGATGAGCTCGATTGCCGTGTTGGGCGGCATCGGATTTACGGTTTCGCTGTTCATCGCCAACCTGTCGTTTGGCGGTGGTGACGCAGGAGCTAACTATCTGCTGCAGCACGCCAAGATTGGCATCGTTGTAGGATCCGTTCTTTCGGGGATAGTCGGCTTCCTCTTGCTGCATCATTTCCTGCCGGCCCAAAAAAGCAGAAAAGAGAAAGCCTCGGGCAACTGATTTCCCAATTATTTCCATCGGTTTACCCCTTCATGTATCGCCGGCGTCCCGTTTTTGTAAAAAAAAGTGGGATACCGGATAAATAATTATGCGTTAAAATTGCGTATTTCACAATTGTTTGTTAATTTTGACGCGAAATGTTAACGACGAATTGCTGAGTGATGATCATTCCGCACAACAATTACAGATTTTAATTGTTAACATAATAAAGATTAAAATGCCGCTTCGGCGGACGAAACACGATTGATAATGAAAAAGTCAATAATTTGGCTGTTAGCGATAATAATGGGCATCACGTTTGCGGGGCTGCTTTATATACAGGTGCTGTATATGAAAAATGTAGTCAGGCTGCGTGACGAATATTTCTCTCAGGGCGTAAAACGCAGTCTATCGGAGGTGGCCGGCAATCTCGAAAAGTCAGAGACGCGCCGTTTCCTCATTGAGGATGTGCTCGAAGGGGATTTGTATGATCCGTCGGTCGGCGCACTGCTGACTATGCCCGTGAGCCAGTCGGTGATCAACGACACTTATACGGTGCCGGCAAAGCCGGGCTCGCAGCCGATACCGCAGCATATGCCTCCGGCACCTGTGATCAATCCTGAGATAAGGTTTTCACAGGGACAGCCCGCACTTATGCCTCCGCCATCGTCGGTGAGCGAGCGCATCAAGTCACAGTATCTTCATCAGAGGGCGTTGCTCGATGAGGTGGTGATAAATATCCTCAGTGAATCGGGCAATCTGCCAATTGAGGAGCGTGCCGATTCGGCCGCGGTCAGCGACCTGTTGAAAATGCACCTTGAATCAAACGGTATCACACTGCCGTTTGAATTTGCTATTGTCAACCGCATGGGCGGGGTGGTCTACAAGACACAGGGCTTCGACCCCTCGGCGCTCGACAACAACAATACGTTCGTGCAGCAGTTGTTTCCCAACGACAGCCGCACGCGCACCAATTATCTGAAAGTGTATTTTCCGGACAAGAAAGACTATATCTATCACTCGATAAAATTTCTTGTGCCGTCGTTTTTCCTGACCATCCTGTTGCTCATATTGTCGGTTTACACCATTGTGGTTGCCTTCCGGCAGAAAAAACTCACGGAGATGAAAAACGATTTCATCAACAATATGACGCACGAATTCAAGACGCCGATTTCGAGCATATCTCTTGCCGCACAGATGCTTAACGACAACACTGTGCGCAAATCGCCGAAGATGCTCGAGCACATTTCGTCAGTGATCAACGACGAAACGAAGCGATTGCGTTTCCAGGTTGAAAAAGTGCTTCAAATGTCGATGTTCGACCGTCAGAAGGCCTCGCTGAGGCTTCAGGAAATCGATGCCAATGCCGTGATAGCCAATATTTCCAATACGTTTAAACTGAAAGTTGAACGTTATGGCGGGGCTATCAGCACCAACCTCGATGCCGAGGATGCCATCGTGGCAGTCGACGAGATGCATTTCACCAACGTGATCTTCAACCTGCTCGACAATGCGGTGAAATACCGCAATGAGGAGCGGCCTCTGAATCTGCAGATCTCCACACACGATGTGGCCGGCGACAGACTCGAGATCATCGTGGCCGACAACGGTATAGGAATCCGCAAGGAAGACCTTAAGCGCGTATTTGAAAAATTCTATCGCGTTTCGACCGGCAACCGCCACGATGTGAAAGGCTTTGGCCTCGGACTGGCTTATGTCGAAAAGATGATCCGTGAATTCGGGGGCGACATCCACGTTGAGAGTGAATTGAATAAAGGAACAAAATTTATTATAAAATTACCGTTAACTAAAATTTGACAATTATGGAAGACCGTTTGCGTATTTTATTGTGCGAGGACGACGAGAATCTCGGAATGCTGCTCCGGGAGTACCTTCAGGCCAAAGGCTACAATGCCGATCTTTTCGCTGATGGTGAAAGCGGCTACAAAGCCTTTTTAAAAGGGAAATATGATTTGTGTGTTCTTGACGTGATGATGCCTAAGAAGGACGGTTTTGCACTTGC
>OHEJ01000720.1_pt1 | contig 11346 bp, 7 predicted proteins | sample 1567261 | NCBI WGS metagenome assembly OHEJ01 (sample SAMEA3879550, study PRJEB24766) | human gut metagenome | biome: human-associated habitat; feature: feces | place: USA | collected 1985/1987 | reverse complement strand
AAAAGTCTTGACAATACTATATTTCTGTGATATAATAATCACAGAAATGAAAAAATTGACGAGCCCACTTGGTTCACCAAAAAAGAAAACACGCAGAGTTGCCGCTCTGCGTGTTTTTTTGTGCTGTGCTGCCTTGTTTTACTTCCTACGTCCGTTCAGCCACTTGCAGATAGTTTCAAACATAAAATTTGAAACAATTCCTGCTACAACAGAAATAAGAAATGAAATTAAAATTGACCAAAGTTCCACCTGTTTCACCTCCTTTCCACGGTTAAGCGGACAGGAGCGGCAGCAAAAATATTTTATCATATACAGCGAAAATTGTCAATAAATGCGTAATCACCGAGACCATTTTCACTGTCAGAATAATATTTTTTTCGTAACCGAAAGGGCAAACGGGATTTAGACTCATCTATTGTATATACCGAACGTTTAACTAATAATAAATATACAGTTTGTAAAAGTTACAATACATTTACAATTTGGAAACCGTTTTCACGGGAGTATTTGTGAAAACGCCGCAAAGTGCCGTAAAACCTTAACAAAACGGGATTTTTTGCACTTTGGGACCGCTTTGTCGGGGAAAAAGATGTTTGTTGACTTTTTCTGAATTTTATAGTATAATTTATTTAATATCTGCCGTGCCGCAAAATGTGATGTTTTTGTGCTTATTTCAGGCTCAAACGCTGATTTTGCCGTGCCTGACAGAGATCATGGCAAACTGCTCGGCGGCGATTTCAAAAAGCCTTTCCCGAACGGTTTAAATTCATTTTTTGAAAGGAAGTCGGTTATGGATTCTGACGGGCTTGCGGGGAGTATTGTTATCCTTGCACTTATTTTGTTAAAAACATTTCTTGCGGTGTGCGAAAACGCTGCCGCTGAGATAGGAGACTCAAAGCTAAAGACGTTTGAAAACGGAAACGCTGCGGAAAAGCGGCTTTATTCGATGCTGAAAAAGCCTGCCGCGCTTGAGCGCACTTTCGCTTTCGGAAAGGGTGCGCTTTCCTCGATGATCTGCGTTATGTCGGAGCTTATCTTTATCGGTATGCTTTCAGGTCAGCTCGGTGAGGCTATGCCTGCTGCGGCGGCTTACATTCTTTCGGCGGTGATAATTCTCCTTGCCGATGCACTGGTGATACTTGCGGTCTGCTGCGGTTTGCCGAAGCGTTTTGTGACGAAAAAGAGTGCTGCGGACACTGCGGTCCGCTGCTCGGCTGCGCTTAGATTCTTCACGGTGCTGCTCACGCCTTTATCCATGCTTTCATCATCGATCATAAGCGTGTTCGGCGGAACTCCCGAGGACGCTGACGAAGTCACCGAGGAAGAAATACTTATGATGGTCGATGCGGGAAATGTCGAGGAGTCGCAGAGGGAAATGATAAGCAACATTTTCGAGTTTGACGACAAGGACGTTTCCGATGTTATGACCCACAGGACGGATATTGTCGCTGTTGAAACGACGGCAGGCATTTCCGAGATAGTCAACGCTTCAATAAGCAGCGGATTTTCACGAATCCCTGTTTATGAGGACAGCATTGACCATATCGTCGGCGTTATCAGCGTAAAAGACCTGCTCTGCATGATAGGCTCGGACGCTGCTCAGAGCACTGTGGCGAAGGATCTTATGAGGGACGTTTTCTATGTTCCCGAATCGATGCACTGCAGTGAGCTTTTCAAGCTTCTTTCACAGAAAAAAACAGTTATGGCTATCGTCGTTGACGAATACGGCGGAACGGCAGGCATGGTCACTATGGAGGATCTTGTCGAGACGATCGTGGGCGATATCCGCGATGAATATGACAACGAGGAAGAAGACATCAAGCAGATATCGGACGACACCTACACCATAAGCGGAAATGCTTCGCCCGAGGATGTTTTCAGGGAGCTCGGGCTTGAACCTCCCGAGGATAACGATTCCGACACTATGAGCGGCTTTGTAACGAGCCTGCTCGGACATATCCCCGAGGAGAGCGAACACGCTTCGGTACGTTATTCACCGTCCTTGTTACCGAGGATATGTGGATATCAAAGCTCAAAGCGGAAATAATTCACGATGACCGTTCCGACGGAGATGATCGTGATAATGAAAATAATGAAAACGAAAAGGAGAAGATCAATGAAGATGAACACTAAAAAAACGATAAGTGCGGTCCTTGCTCTTATTCTCTCGGCTGCTATTGTCACAACAGGCTGCGGCAGAACGGAAGAAGCTGATGTTTCCCTCGCCGATACTTCCTGTTCCGAGGAAAGCCTTTATTCCGAAGAGACCTCGGCTGAGACTGAGGAAGTTATCATAAGCGCTGCACTCACAAGAGCAGAGCTTGAAGCAAAGAACAACACATGGAACGAGACTCAGATCAGCGAGACAATGTACACAACCCAGGCATGCTTCTCGCGCAAAGTCCCCGCAGCAGGCGCAGAGACCGTTTCAAAATACAAAAAGGGTACAAAGGTAACTATCGTTGCCGCTACCGACACAGGCTACTACAAGCTTCAGGACGGCTCGTTCATTCATTCAAGCTTTTTAAGCGACACAAAGCCGGGCGCAGTTACGACCGCCGCTTCAGACGATGATGAGATCTTTGACGATGAGGAAGCAGTTACAACAAAGAAGTCCTCAACGACCAAGAAGACAACTGCACAGACCACCAAAAAGAATTCTTCCTCAACAAAGAAGACCACAGCTACCACAAAAAAGACAAACACATCTTCATCAAGCTCCGTTACATACAATATCGACTACAAAACAAAGTATGTTTACAAGCAGCTCCCCTCTGCTGAAAAGAAGCTCTATGCAAACATCGTTGAAGCTGCAAAGAGCTTTAAGTCAAAGGTCGCAGTTCCCGAAGAACTCAGCATCAATCAGACCATAAAGACATACGTTAACGTTATCAATCAGGAACCTGAGCTTTTCTGGCTCCCCCGTGCTATCCCTGTAAGCGTAAACGGCTATCTCAACATCAATTATGTTTACACCAAAGATCAGGTTGCCGAGATCCAGCCTGAACTTGACAAGAACGTTAAGACTATCCTCAACACAGTTGATCAGTATAAGTCCACATTCAGCAAGATCAAGGTCATCTATGACTGGATAGTTCTCAACAGCAACTTCAGCACCTCCAACAGCGAGGACACCTGCTCCATCAAGAACGGTCTTACCAAGGGTGCAGACCTCCAGTGCGCAGGCTATGCAAGAACGATGCAGTACCTCTTTGACCTCTCGGGCATCAAGAGCGTTGTTATCATCGGCAAGAACCCCGAAGGTACGACCCACGCCTGGAACAAGGTTTACTGCGACAACGGCTACTACATCATCGACGCAACATGGGGCGATCCTATCAACAAGCACGGCGAGGACTACATCAGATACAACTTCTTCCTCGTTCCCGATTCATGGGTAAAGAACGACCACCTCAACCCCAACACATATTTCAGAAGCAACGGCGTTACGATCAAGCTCTTTGACGAACCTTCCTGCACAAAGACAAGTGCAAACTACTATAAGGTATACAACAAGGAATTCAGCAGCTATGACGCAGCTATCGCAGGCATGAAGGCTGAGATCGATGCGGCTCTCAAGTCGGGTTCCGTTGCAACAACTATCCGTGTTACGAACTCCAAGCTCTGGGATAAGATGAACTCCACAGCTGCATTCCGTGAGCTTCAGAACTATGCTAAGTCCAAGAGCAAGAAGGTACAGAAGCTTTCACAGCTCAAAAAATACAACGACGGCACCATGGTAGTTCAGTACGATATAATCTATAAGTAAGATCACACATTGCGGGCGGACATCTCGGGGGAGCTTTCTCCCGACTCTGCCCGTAACGATTTTGAAAAAAGGAAAGGAATAAAAATGAAAAAGAGAACCCTTAAAACGATCGCAGCCGCTCTGGCTATGATCTCTATCCTCACATTCACTGCAGCAGGCTGCGGAAACAAAACAGACGACAGTGAGGAATTTGTCACAAACGTTATCACACAGGCTTCGGACGGCGAGGCTCAGACCGATAAAAACGGCGAGACCTCCGATGATGAACCTCAGGCAACCGAGACCGTTCTCGACGCTGAGGGAAACGTTGTCACCGATGCACAGGGTGAACCTGTTACTCAGCCCGCAGCTACCACCGCTCCGATAAACGAGGGCGGCAGCGACGACCTTTTCGCCGATATGACGACAAATGCTGCTCCCGTTGTGGACACTACCGTTGACAGCTCCACAAGATACGCTTACAGCACCCTTACCGATAATGAAAAGGCTCTTTATGACGCTATCCTCAGTGCAGCTTCCAAAATGTCAACGAGAATTTTCGGCGCACAGAACCTCAGCAGTGCGGAATGGACAAAGGTCTTTGGTATGGTTTATAATCAGGAACCGCAGCTTTTCTGGCTCAATGGCAGATCCGTTGTCGGCAGACTTTACTATAACGAGATCGACCCCGAAAAGATCGCTTCCATGCAGAAAGAGATCGATGCGACCGTTGACGCTCTTGTAAAGGAAGCAAATTCAAAGTCCACTACATTCGACAAGCTCAAGGTCTTCCACGATTACCTCGTCCTCAACTCCACATTTGAAAAGAGCGATGAGGCAGGCAACTACAACCAGACAATTTACAATGCATTCTCGGGCGGCACTTCAAAGCAGGGCAATATCCAGTGCGCAGGCTACGCTAAGGGTATGCAGTACCTCTGCGACAAGGTCGGCATCGACTGCATGGTCATCACAGGCACAAACGAAAAGGGTACTTCCCACGCATGGAACAAGGTAAAGGTAGAGGGCGAATGGTACAACCTTGATGCAACATGGGACGACCCGATCCTTTCCACACCTATCACAAACTACCTCCGCTATACATTCTTCCTCGTTCCCGATGAATGGATAAACGAAAAGACCCACTTCAACATCAACACCGTTACCCTTAACAGCGGCGACAAGGTAACATACTATGAACCGCCGAAGGCAACAGCAACAGCCCAGAACTATTTCGTGAAGAACGGCTATGTTTATGATAACCGTGCCGATGCAGACAAGGCTCTCAAGGCTGAACTTGAAAAGGCTGCTTCCGAGGGAACTGTTGTTGCACATATCATGGTAAGCTCCGACTCGCTCTATAACGAGATCCTCGATGCGCTCAAGAATGACAGCGCTTACCGCGATGAACTCAAGGGCGTAAATTCCAAGATAAAGAAGATCAAGGACAGCAGCAAGGAGAGCCTCCGTGTTATCCAGCTCATTATTGAGTACTGATAAAGAATGAAAATTGGTTTTTTTGCGGCTTTTTCGGTGACGTTGGCAGCGGCAGCAGTGCTGCTGACGTCCTGCAAAGCCGTTGATGAGAGCGTTTCACAGCCGCAGAACGGTCAGAGTACCGAAGCTGCGGCGGAACAGCTCGATTATGTCTTTTATACCCTTAATGATAAGGAAAAGGAGACCTATTCCGATATGATCGGAGCGGTGAACAGCCGGGAAAATGAATTCCCGTTCCCCGAGGACTTTGACAGTGATGAAATGCGCAAGCTTTTCACTCTCCTTTACACCCAGCAGGAACGTATCTTCTGGCTCGACAGCAGATTTTACTGCGATGATGAGCAGAGGAAGCTGTATTTTATGTATCGCTATGATGAGGAGCAGACCGACCGTATGCGTGCTGCGCTCGACCTTGAAGCAGGCAGGATAATCGCAGGCTTCGGTCAGAATGCGGACGATTATGACAAGCTCCTTGCGATACACGATGCGATAGTTCTTGCCTGTACATTTTCCGAGGACGGAAACAACGCCGCAACAGCTTACGGCGCACTTATTGACGGCTCGGCGATGTGCGAGGGCTATGCGTTCGCATTTTCCTACCTCTGCACGGCGGCAGGAATTGAGAATTACGTTGTCAGCGGCTCAAACGAGAAGGGCGAACCGCACCTCTGGAACAAGGCTGTCTGCGGCGGCGAATGGTACAACGTTGACTGCACATGGGACGATCCTATCCTTAAAGATAAAAACGAAAAATTTCTGCGTCATGACTATTTTCTCGTATCGGACGATGAGATAAACGGTGTCTCGCACTTCCCCGATACGGAATATCTTCCGTCGGCGGTATGCACGGACAGAAACGGGAACTATTTCGTCAGAAGCGGACTTTATTTCGATAATTATACGGACGCACTCGCAGGGCTTTCCGCTTCGATAAAGCAAGCCGCCCGAAACGGCAGCGGTGAAGCGGAGATACGCTTTGAAAATGAAGCTGATTTCAGCGAGGTTTGCTCTTATCTTTACGATCAGCAGGGTCTGAAAGAGATCATCGAGGAACTGAACGCAAATGACGGGCTTAAAATAAGCTCGGCTCACCATATTGAAAACAGTTCGCTTTATGTGATCCATATTTCATTGATCTTTTAAGGCAAGGCACTTTTTTGCCCCGATATCGTCGCATTATGTCGCAATAAACGGGAAAAAAGCTGCTTTTGAACAGGTCATTACGCCATATCTGGGAAGGATTGTAGCTTATATATGAACAGAAATAAGATCATCGCAGCAACAGCCGCTTTGCTTGCGGCAGCGCTCATGCTCTCGGGCTGCGGAGGAGGCAATACTGCCGACTGGGAGGATACACTCCCCTCCGCCGTTACGACAACTTCCGAAAAGGAGGTCACCGTTATCGAAGCGGAGACAAATCCGCCGATATCGATATCCGTCCCCGAAACAACAACGACTACCGAGCGCAGCACGGAGCTTGCGACAACGACAGAGCCGTCCGAGACCTCGCCCGAAGCGACAGTCTCAGTATCCCCTGCGGCGGCGGTCACTGTCGCTCCAAGCCCATCGGTCTCCTCGGAAAGCACGTCAACGTCCGTCACAACGACAGTCCCGACATCGGTATCGATCGTGACTTCCTCGGAAACTACGACTGTTATAACGACCGAGACTGCGATCACAGCCGCCCCCGTCAGACGTGCGGACGGAGAATACATCTTCGTAAAGGGTGCGCCCATAGAAAAGGCTTACCCTTACAGCACCCTTGACAGCAACAAAAAAGCCGCTTATGACGCTATGCTCACGGCGATAAAGGCGCATAAGGACAGGTTTGATATGCCCGACGGAGTAAGGATATCGGGCGATGAATATGTTGAGCTTTACCAGCTCATATACGACTTTGAATACAGCATTTTTGACCTTGACGTAAATATCCGCTACACGAGCGCATCAAACACGGGCAATGTCGTTTCCGCACAGCTTTCCTACCTCTACACCGCAGAACAGGTCGGTGTTATGCAGAAAAAGATTGATGCGGCTGCGGATAAGATCATCTCCGAGCTATGGGATGGAATGTCGGAATATGAGATAGTGAAGTTCTTCTATGACAAGCTCGCCTCCGAGATCGAATACAACGAAAAAGCCGAAAATCTCCGTGACATCTACGGCGCACTCGTCGATAAGTCGACCGTCTGCGGCGGCTATGCAAGGGCATTTTCCTACCTCTGCTCAAAGGTCGGCATCGAGACCATCACGACCCTCGGCGACTTCAACGAAACTCCTCACATGTGGAATATGGTGAAGATCGATGGGAACTGGTATCACGTTGACGTTACCTCAGGCAATGCGACCAACACCGAATTTCCTTATATAAGATACGATTATTTCTGCGTTACGGACGATATAATAAACAAGTATCACGTTCTCTACGACCAGCCGTTCGACTACCCGAAGGCTTCCTCCGAAAAGTATAACTACTTCGTTTATAACAACCTCATTGCAAGAGATGTTCCCGATGCGGCTGCGCTTATCGCAGAGGAGATCATAAAGGCTTCGGCGGCCAAAATACCCGCAGTCCAGTTCGCCTGTGCGGACGACAAGACCTTTGAGGACGTTATCTACTATCTTTTTGACCCCGATCAGCGTCACGCTATCGACATCTATGAAAACACATACGACTCAGCTGAGACCAAATACAATCTTAATTCAATACAGTATCACAGCGACCCAAAGACAAGAGTTATAAAGCTTTTCCTTCAGTATGAAAACAGTTGACACTATACAGTGTCTTGAAAAGCTTTGGAGGTAAATCACCTTGCAAAAACTTATGCCGAAGCTCTGCGCAGCTGCCGCAGCAGCATTGACGGTAACTATGATCCTTTCTTCCTGCGGCGCTGCGGACGACGCTGTCGGGGAGATGACATTCAACGGCAGCTATCACATGATAGAGGGCGGCACCTCGGTGCTTATCGAGGAATCACCGTCCAATGTCCGTGACAGCCTTATCTACTTCCCCGAGGACATGGAGACGATCTGCGGACAAAACCTCCTTTCCTCCGATGAAAAGAAGATATATGATTCGCTCGTCGAGGCGATCGGCAACGAAGAACCCTCTGTCCCCATGGAATCGGATGGCGAGACCTATACGAAAATACTCAACCTCATCGGCATCGAGCAGATGGGCTTCGGCAATGTTTCGGAGAGAAAGGTCGGCGCATTTGACGTTGAATCGCAGCGCTTCCCCGTTGTCTTTACCTATCGCTTCACCTGCGAGGAAATGAGCAATATGAACCGTGCCGCCGAGGCAGCCGCAGACGAGATAATGAAGGGCGTCACCGAGGATATGACGGCTTATGACAAGCTGAAATACTTTCACGACTATCTTATCACCCACTGCGAAAGCGACTCCGACGACCCCTATGCGAACACTATCTATGGTGCGCTCGTAAAAGGAAAGGCTCTCTGCGAAGGCTACTCGAAAAGCTTTTCCTACCTCTGCAACAAAGCAGGGATAGAGAACATCATCGTCACGGGCGAAACGGACACCGCTCATATGTGGAATATGGTGAAAATAGACGGCAACTGGTATCATGTCGATGTGACATGGGATAAGCCCGATGGAATGATCGCCGAAAAATATCCCGATATGGTGATGTATCAGTATTTTCTCGTCACCGATTCGGTCATCGAGAATAACCACACGATCTGGACGATAGTCTCTGCTCCGCCGAAAGCCTACGGAACAACGGAAAACTACTTCATCAAAGAGGGGCTTTACATCGAGAGCGAGGATATGACCGAGCAGATCATTGAGGACGCCCTGCGCAAAGCGATCTCCGAAGGAAAGCACACCGCCTCGGTAAAGTTCAGCACAAGCAATATGCTGCTTTCGACCGTCCGCCGAATGATGGACAGTGCAGACAGCGGAGGGGATTACCTCAAAAACAGGATAGACGGCATAAGCTCGGATATGAACGTCAAGCTCAATATAAGCTGGACGGATTATTATTCGCAGTATCGAGTGCTTGTATTCCTGATCGATTATTAAAATAGAACAGCACGTTCACAAACCATTATGTGAACGTGCTGTTTTTGTATTTTTAAGCGTTGTGTACTCTGCGGCGAAGGTTCTTTGCCTTAAAATCAAATATCGCCGCAAGTGCCGCCGTGCCGATTATCGTTGTTATACATTCCGCAAGCATATATGAGCCGTTGTAGGTGAGCGAGTAGACCCAGACATTCTGCCAGCCGCCTGCATAGTCTCCCCAGATCGTCACACCCGAGATAAAGTGGCAGAGGAAGCGTATCGCAGAACCGACAGCCGCACCGATGCCGATAGCAGCGGGAGCTTTGAGCTTCGAGTCCGAGAAAAGTGCGCCGCCGAAGCCGAGTGCCGTAAATGCGATGAGATAATCCATAAGTATAAGTATCAGATATGCGCCGATGCCGCTTACATAGGCGAAGTTTCCGAGTCCCTGAAGCAGCATCTGGAGCAGACCGTAAACAAAGCCCGTTCCGAGACCCCATTTATAGCCGTGACGATAGCCGATTATAACTATCGGGACTTGGCTGAAAGCCGTTATAGAGCCGCCCATGGGGAGGGTGAAGATCGTTACATAGGATAAAGCCGTTGCAAGCGCAAGCATTATCGCACATTCCGTAAGCTTCTGTGTTTTTGAGATTTCCATTTTCCTTTTCCTTTCCGATTTCAAAAGTTCCGCTTAAAAATAAAATGCGCCCGAGGTTCGGACGCAGCTATGGCATAAAATTTTTCAGCATATCATAAAAAAAGTCCTCCAAACTAAATTGAAGAACCCTTTTCAAAAGCGCAAAACGGCGCAATTGCAGACTTGCTGTTAATTCCTACGTCGGCATTATCCGAATCAGGTTCACGGGTCGAGGTCGAACCTCCTCTCAGCAGCCGCACAAAAGCGGTCTTACGCTCCCCGATATTTGATTTTTAAACTGTGTGTTATTATAGCACCTTTTTTTCGGGTTGTCAAGTGAGCATTGTTCAAAAATCTTTATATCACTGTCTGTTATCTATGCCAAACACATCATAAAGCATATCTATTATGATTTTATGTCTTAATACATCAGTAGTACCGAGCTTAGAAACGATATTGCACCATTGTTTTATACGGTCGTTTTGTATATCATCTGTCTGCCAGCATTCTTTTAACAGATCTTCTTCTGCACTATTAATGGTCTTGACGATCATATCACGGTTATTGGCTATGCGACCATAAGCAGCCGGCATATTATTGTATGTGTTCCCTCTTGCACATATATTAACTTGCCCACCGGCTGAAAACTGATCTCTTATATTTGTATTAACAATACTGCGATTTTTCACGAGCCATAAAGCATATCGCTGGTATTTTGTTGTACTTTTACTCAATATTTCGGGAAATAACGCATATCCTTCCACTGTATATTGATTTTTTTGTTCCGCTGATAAAGCTGTCCATAATCTTAATATGGGAGAGGTTGCATTTTCTTCAACATCTTCTGTATCGGCTGCCCACCAAAGGCTTTCTCCTTCTTTCAGCCTTGATTTATAATAACGTGAAACAGGTGCAACGGGATTATCCATTTTTCTCAATGTATCATAATCAATACCCATTTTATCAAATATTGTTTCACCTGCTTTAAGCTCCATATCTATCTGATAACGGGGATAATGTGTTACCGATATGCCGCTTAAGACTTCCTCATAAGGTCTGCTGCGAAATTGTACCGGCTTACCCAATTTACCAAATGTCATAAATATGCGCTCAACATTCGCATCTCGGGTAGATTCCAATATGCTGCTGCCAATACTTTTCCAGTGATTTTTTACTGTGCTTTTAACCTCTACACCATAATATTTATATGCTGTTATATCAGGAAAAGCCGCACCTGAAACAAGTCTGATAGAATCTTCAAATTTTGTACCTTTTGATGTTTTTAACAATGCATTATATACATCTTCCTCAAGGGCATTTCCGCTGCGCTTGGTATAATAATCTTCCCTTTTTACTGCATCAGCATTTAAATATGTATCTGTTTTAAACATTAAATTTCTGAATTCGTCAACAGTGGGCTTATTATTTTCTGATATT
>OHEJ01000718.1_pt1 | contig 11352 bp, 10 predicted proteins | sample 1567261 | NCBI WGS metagenome assembly OHEJ01 (sample SAMEA3879550, study PRJEB24766) | human gut metagenome | biome: human-associated habitat; feature: feces | place: USA | collected 1985/1987 | reverse complement strand
AGCGGAGTGCACGAGCCTTGCGTAAGCGAGGCTCAGACTTGCACCTAGTCCCTTTGGTTCTTTCCCTCGTTAATATTGACAAGTGTACCCACTCGAAAAGCGAACCCGAGAAGTGCTGTCCGATAAACAGAACTATCGGTAGCTTATTATCATAGTCAAAGATGAATGATATAGCAGAAGCACATTAAACAAAAGACTTTTTCTGAAATCTTACAGCCTTGCGAAACCCGCAAGGCTGTTTTTTATACCGTGAGCACATCGCCCACTACCCTATAATCTTCTCCATCCACACCATATCATACTCCCTGCCGAATTTTTCGGCACATTTATGAAACTTTCCCACAAGCGTATACCCCTGCTTTTCGTGGAAGCTGATGCTGTCGTGGTTCAGATACTCATCGTCTTTATCCGTACTTGCTATGCAGGCATACGCATTCCTTACCCCCATATCCGCAAGCCGTTTTTCAAGTTCCCTATATAACGCCGTCCCCGTCCCGTGACGCTTTTCATTCACATCAACATATATCGACGTTTCGGCAGAACGCTCATAGGCCGCCCTGTCCTTGAACACTCCGGCATAGGCGTATCCCGTTATCCTTCCGTCACGCTCAGCCACTATGTAAGGATATTTCTTCAGCGTTTTTTCTATCCTCCGCCTGAAATCCTCTGCAGACGGCACCTCAATCTCATACGTTACCGCCGTATTTACAATATAATAAGAATAGATACCGAGCAGTTCTTCTGCGTCAAAGGGCGTTGCCGTCCTTATTTCTATATCTGCCATCACTCCGCACTTCCTTAAAAACATATTAAAAGCAAAAGTGCCACAGCAATACCGCCGTGACACTTCATTGTGCTTTATCGGATTTTATAATGCCTCCGAGCCTTTTTCGGGAGATTCGATTATCTCATCCTCCACTCCGTCCTCGGTAAAGGAAAAACTCTTCTTGTCCGCATCATCGTCAACATCGGAAATATCAACATCAACTCCGCTGTTTATCGACACTACCATATCCTTGAGATTGTTTATCTCGTTTTTGAAAGCCGTGCCTGTTGTAGCCGCCTTCTTCATAAGCTCTGCGCTCTTTTCCCTGCCTGCCGATACGATCTCGTTCACGCTCTTTGTGAGCTTTTCACTGCCTGTCTTTACTGCGCCCGTGCAGTAGACCGAAGCCTTGTGGAGCTTATCACTGCAGTTTTCCTTCATAGCCGCTACAGCCTCAGGATTTTTATCTATATATTTCTTAGCTAAAATATACCCCGTACCGACAGCCGCCGCAATACCGAAAAATATCATTGCTTTATTCATACTAAACATCCTTTCCGGGTAAAACCCCGTTTGCTTATACTCAGTATATACCATTTTTTACGAAAAGTAAAGCCTATTTTGTCGGATTTACTGCCTCAAGGCGATATATCGGAAATCCCTGCTCGGAAAATCTCTTTTCATACTCCGTCACAATATTTCCTTCAAATCCGCTGTTATGCAGATCAAGGCTGACATTCTTCAGCTTGAAGCCGCACTGTGACAGATTCTCTATCGAAAACTCGAACAGCTTCATATTGTCGGTTTTCTGATGTATCTCACCGCCCGGTATAAGTATGTGCTTATATATCTCAAGAAATACAGGGTGAGTAAGACGGTGCTTTTTATATGTTTCCTTAGGATAAGGACAGCTGAAATTAAGATAAATGCGTTCTACCGAATTTTCAGGGAAGAATTTTTCAAGATATTCCGCTTTACCCATAAGAAATTTCAGGTTAGGCAGATTTTCATTTATTGCAAGCTCCATAGCGCTGACTATTACGTTTCTTGCCATCTCCACCGCAATAAAATTAATATCCGGGTTACGCCTTGCCGCTTCAACCGCAAAGCCGCCCTTTCCGCAGCCTACCTCAAGATGAACAGGATTATCATTGCCGAATATCTCCCGCACATCAAGCGTTCTCTGCTGTGTTTCCCCTCTTTGCTCTGCGGCATAATCCACAAGCCAGCCGAGATTCACGTTGCCGCAAGCGTCAAGACGTTCATCAAGGTATTTTTTTCTTCTCATTCTCATAAGTGTTACCGCCTTATCTCGTTGACGACAGCATAACGTAATACGTCTTGAAACGCACCTTGTCAACAATATTTCTCGTTGTGTTGTCAAGCACCACGATATTCATTCCACGCTCATTGAGCGAGTAGTTCTTGTTGCCCATTTTGATTGTCGATTCATCTGCGTCACTGATTATCTGCGTCCTATAGCCCAGCACATCAATAACGCCTGTATCGATCCTGTCATCCGACAGTTCCTCACGGACAATCTTGCCGCCTTCTATTATCGCAATATAATGCTGGTTTTTCTGAGCCGTAAGCAGCTTTTCAAGTCCCAGTTCCTTTACAGCCGATAAAGCGCCGTCGTTATATCCGCCCGTCACATCTCCTCTTGCCGAGATTATGGCAGTGAAATTCTCGCCCTCTTTCAGCCTGTACATATAGTTAAGGAAATTATCCTCGCTCCTGAGGTTAGTGTTCTTTTCGTCCTTGCTTTCTTTTGAAAGCACAAACTCCGTATACTGCGGAGCAATGCTCTTGTACGGCATAACTCCGTGGAAGCCCTTCTCCGATACCGTAAGGCCGAAATAGTTGTACCACAGGTTAGCGCCCACCACTACAACAAGGAAAGCCGCAAATATCGTAACAGGACGTGTAACGAAGTTCACAAAACCGTTCCTTCTCTTTTTGAACACCCTGTTCTTCGGCATATATCTTTCGTCAGCCTCAAACCGCTCTCCGAATACAGATGAATAACTTTTCTGTTTTTCGGGCTTTTTGTTTTCCACAGCTTCAACCGGCTTTGACACTATATCGCTGTCGCCACCGTCCTCAGCCATGATTTCGGCTAAAATTCTCTGCTTTTCCTTTTCTATATCGCTCAGTTCAGGCTCCGCCTTTTTGGGTACGGGCTGTGAAACTGCTTTTTCCTTTTTGGGTTCGGCGGCATACTTCTTGGCATATTTTTCGGGATGCTTGGAACGTATGACCTCGTCAACCGTTTTATCGAATTCAACCACAGCATCGGGATTTTTCCTGCGTGCAAGATAAACCTTTGCGCAGTTCATATAGTACCTTGCTATTGACGGTATGAACATTATCATCATAATGTACAGATACATCGAGAAACGCTCGATAACAAAGTGCTTTGTCGCTATAAACCATATTATGAAGTTGAATATTGCAAAGTTCGTGAACAGTGCCGACTCTTTCGGATATGCCTTTCCGTATCCCGTGAAATGTGCGATAAGCGCAAGTGCCGTGATTATCGCAGGCACTATAATATAAACAGGTGAATAGCCCTGCGTGATAAAGTTAAGTTCAAGATAGCCCTTGTACTGCGGAAGAAGCACAACCGCAAGCCGCAATATCGGCCACGAAAGCAGATATACAAGCGCTGTCAATATCGCATATATCGGTACGGTTATCTTTGTGGGCTTTATGAACGCCGCAATCAGATACAGCGGTATCAGCACTATTACTGTACTGTGGAACAGACACGCTAAGAAAATAAACAACAGCACCATGAAATGATTGCGTTCCTTCATAAATCTGTAAGCGCAGAGTATGATCGCAAACGCTATCGACTGACGGATAAAGCTCAGCGAGCAGTAGAAGAACGTCAGCGATATGAACATCATCGTTGACATCCATATATTTTCACTGTAACGGAATATCGCATACGCCGTAGGTATTAGTATCAGCAGTGCGTACACCGCATACATTATATTCACATCTGCGGTAAACATTGAGATCAGCTTTGTAACGATCGTAAAGCCCGGCTCATACCCGTAGTTGAATATCGAAAGTCCGGGTGCATTCTTGATATTCCAGAAAATATAGATATACGAATAATAATCGTTTCCCAGTCCGTATCTGAATACGCTTATAAGATACATTGCCCCGAATGTCACGATAACATAACAGAGCTTCTTCACCACATTCGGCTTATGCTCGATGAGCGGATAAGCAAGCACAAGCACAAGTGCCATAAGTATAAGATATACTGCCATAGTTTTTCCTTTCGTAATAAAAAAATAAAGCACCGCACAACTGCAAAGTTACCACCAAGCAGAAAATGCAGTGCATATTCATCAGATAATTATGTATTTTCCCTGTGTCACAACAGGCGCAACATCAAGGGTAAAATCAACTCCGCATGACATTCCTGCGGTTTTCAGCGTTTTCTCCACAGCATCATACGCCATTTTCGGAGAATTGTTCTCCTGGCTTAAGTGACCGAGTATCAGACGGCTTGTACCTTTTGCGACAAGCTCCCTACAAAACTCAGCCGAACAGCCGTTTGAAAGATGTCCGTGATCCCCCGAAATCCTCGTTTTGAGATATGGCGGATATTTCGGATTTCCCTTTAACAGCACAGGATCGTAATTTGCCTCTATATATACCGTGTCGCTTCCGAGCAGATTATCCCTCACCTCATCGGTAACATAGCCTAAATCGGTACAGCAGGCGACCTTATGCTCGCCGAACTTCAGGGTGTACCCTACGCTTTCCGCAGCGTCGTGCGGTGTATGAAAAAAATCAATATCCATATCGACAGGTACGCTCTTTATTTCCGACAGCGGATGAATAACCGCCGTCTGCTCTACCAGCTTGTCAGAAAACAGCTTTCTTGCAGTGCCGTCCGATGCGTACACAGGAACAGACGTTCTTTTCGTTATCTGTCCGAGTGCTTTTGTGTGGTCTATATGCTCGTGCGTCACAAGCACAGCCTTCACCGCCTCAAACGGTATACCGCAGAGTGCCAGACCTTCCCTCAGCGCCTTGAAACTGCATCCTGCGTCAACAAGTACGCCCGATGTGCTGTCACCGACAAAAACGCTGTTGCCCTTGCTTGAAGAGCATACAGGAACAACCTTTGCCATTAGAGTGCCTTTCTCATCTTTTCGTCATCGGGATAATAACGCTTTACTATATCAGCGCCAAGTGCCCTCAGCTTTATTTCCATATTCTCATACCCACGCTCAATATGGTGAATATCTTCGATTTCCGTAGTACCCTGCGCCGCAAGTCCTGCAATGATAAGCGCCGCACCGGCCCTGAGGTCGCTCGCCTTTACCGGAGCGCCCGTAAGATGATCCACGCCTCTTACTACCGCTACCCTGCTGTCAACGGTAATATCCGCACCCATTCTGCGAAGCTCGTCAACATACTTGAAACGTGTATCGAATATGCTCTCCGTTACCATACTTGTACCGTTCGACATTGCCAGGAGCGTTGTCATCTGCGGCTGCATATCGGTAGGAAATCCCGGATGCGGAGAAGTCTTTATATCCGTACCCTCATAATGAGGTCTGCCGACTACCCTTACATTATCCGTATCGTCCTCTATCTCAACATAAACGCCTATCTTGCGTAGCTTTGCCGTAATAGGCTCAAGGTGCTTCGGTATAACATTCTTCAGCGTAATATCACCGCAGGTAGCCGCCGCAGCCACCATAAACGTTCCCGCTTCTATCTGGTCGGGGATAACCGAATACTCTGTGCCGTGAAGCTGTGAAACGCCCTTCACCTTGATAACGTCCGTACCTGCACCCATAATATCCGCACCCATAGAGTTGAGGAAATTCGCAAGATCCACTATATGAGGCTCCTTGGCGGCATTTTCAATTATCGTCAGCCCCTCTGCCTTTGCACAGGCAAGAAGCGCATTTATCGTTCCTCCGACAGTCACCTTGTCGAAATATATCTGCGTACCGATAAGCCTGTCAGCCGAAAGGTCAACGATACCGTGCTTTATATCAGCCTTTGCACCAAGTGCCTCAAAGCACTTGATATGCTGATCAATAGGTCTGCTGCCAAGGTCGCACCCACCAGGTAGCGGCACGCTTGCCTTCTTGAATCTGCCGAGCAGCGCACCTAAAAAATAACTGCTTCCTCTTGTGGAGCGGGCAAGCTCATAAGGTACCGTACCGTCCTTTATTCTTGACGTATCCACCTCTATCTTCGACTTACTCAGCCTTCTTATCTGTGCTCCCATGCTCGAGAGTATCTCAAGAGCAACATCAACATCACTGATTGACGGTACATTTTCCAGTATGCACTTATCTTCTGCAAGTATCGCCGCAGGAATTATAGCTACCGCCGCATTTTTCGCTCCGCTTATCCGCACTTCGCCTCTCAGCGGAGTGCCGCCTTTTATAATAAACTTTTCCAAAAGTCACACTTCCTCGATTCGCTGAAATATAGAATTCGATATAATAAAACGCCCTTTAAGGCTCTGTATCTCATAAAACAGTGTGTCGGAATGATATTCGGGTACATACCGACACAGTATAGAATTATTATAGCATATCTGCCGTAAAAATAAAAGCATTTTTTTCAGCCGCTTAACATTTCGTCATATTGCACTATATAGCCTGCGTTTTTATGGATTTTTTATACATATAGTTGTTTTGCAGTCTTAGCGGCTCAATGTCCGGACTTGTCGCCATACTTGTTGTACAGCTGAGTGCAGAACTGCTCGATTTCCTGTTCAAGTTCCTCTGCGCTGTCTGCGTCAAGCATCATACTTCTCAGCTTGCTGTAAAGCAGTTCTCCGCCCTCTTTTTCTTTTGTTTCGGGAGGAGTAACGTAAGACGAGGTCTTTGTCCGCTCACTCGGCAGAAATGGCTTCGGCTTGTCAACGTTAGTGACATAATGCGGCGAGATCTGGTTTGATCTCAGGTCGTCAAGTGAGCTTTTTGCTTGCCTGCCGTATATCATCGCATAAAGACAGCCGCATTTATAAAGCGCCATTATCATCTGCGGTGACGGCGCTACGCCGAAAAGCGTGGCAAGCGAAACAGTGTAATCCTGCAGTTCCGCATATTGTTCGTAATCACCGAATCTCATAGTCAGGCTGTCGCTTTTCGCTATCACCGCCGCTATAGCCTCGCTGACAGCGTTCGTGTATTTGTTTGTCGGACATATATCTATCGGACGGTAGTATTTCCTGCGGTATTCCGCCAGCATCCGTGCCATTTCCTGCGGACTTTTTCTGAAATCGTCAACAAAGCGTATCATCGAAACCTTGTCAAGCTCAAAGTTCTTTTCAAACATTTCCGTGACCCTCATATAGTCCGACCCGTGCAGACAAAGCTCCGATATAACCGGCCTTTCGATTTTCGGTATAAGGTCGGTCAGGTGTGCAGGCACGACAACATAGGCAAAATCGAACGAATTTATATAAAGCAGGTCACGCACCGAGGTCATACGAAGTATTATCTTCGACATATCGCTTGCAGGCGGTATCATAATAAAGCTGTCTGTGGTCATTTCGGTATAGCTTACCCCGAACTCGTGCAGTGCGTCCGTATAAGCCTTGATTGCCTCAGGCTTCACATCGCTTACAAACGATGAATCACACAAGCTGTTATCAATAATAGAAACCTTCATTCCTATATGCCTACCTTTCAAAAATAAACCGCATATCATTTTCATAATATTTTATCACAAAACGAAAAAAAATTCAATACCGACCGCCGCCTCTTGACATAATCACGTTAATATGGTACGATAATATGATAAAAAATGAAAGGGGTAACTACTTTGCTGGAATTTCAGGACGTAAAATGGCAGCTTCCAAGCGGAGAACCTATTATAAAAGGCATAACCTGTAAGCTTGACAGCAGGCTTACGGTAATTACAGGACCAAACGGCGGAGGCAAGACCTCCCTCGCAAAGCTCATCGCAGGTGTGGAAAAATGCACATCTGGCAAGATTCTCCTTGACGGTACGGATATAACGGATATGGACATCACAGGCAGAGCAAAGCTGGGCATTGCCTACGCTTTTCAACAGCCGGTACGCTTCAAGGGTCTTACGGTAAGAGATCTTCTGGAGCTTTCCGCAGGAGAAAAGCTGGGTCACAACGAGCTTTGTGCGCTTCTCGGCAAGGTCGGTCTGTGTGCGGAGGAATATATCGACAGAGAGATGAGCGGTGCTTTATCGGGCGGCGAGGCAAAGCGTATAGAGATTGCTACCGTGCTTGCAAGAAACGTCAAGCTGTCGGTATTTGACGAACCGGAGGCAGGAATAGATCTCTGGAGCTTCTCAAGACTTGTGGAAACGTTTGAAGAAATACGCAACGGCACCACAGGCTCGCTCGTTATAATATCGCATCAGGAGCGTATTCTTTCGATTGCCGATGAAATAATAGTAGTCGCAGACGGCACAATACGCACGGCAGGACCCCGTGAGGAAGTCCTTCCGAAACTGCTCGGCGGAGAATACGCCTGCAGATGTCCCCAGAGAAACGGAGGCGGTTGTCAGTGAGCAATATAATGGACGTAAATTTCAACGGCACAACAGCCGAAATGCTTAAGATAATCTCCGATTATGACGAGGTATCGGGCTTTGCGGGCGCATACAATATCCGTGAGGACAGCAAGTGCGCAGGCAGAAGATCGTCGGAGAATATCACTATCGAATCAAAAGAGGACAAGCCGGGTATAAATATCCGTGTAAAGCCATTTACTGTTGGCGAAACGGTATTCATCCCCGCCTGCGTTACTCACAGTGACGTTGACGACCTTGTTTATAACGATTTCTACATCGGAGAGGGCGCTGACGTTGTTGTAGTAGCAGGATGCGGCGTGCATAATGATGGTGAGGAGCAGGCTCGTCACAACGGCATTCACCGCTTCTTCCTTGAAAAAGGCGCAAGAGTGCTTTATAAGGAAAAGCATATTGGAACAGGCAAAGGCACAGGTCTCAGAAAGATTGACCCCGTCACAGACTGCGTTCTTGACGAGGATTCATATCTTGAGATGGATACGATACAGCTCAGAGGTGTCGACAGAACAACAAGAAGCACTTCCGCCGTACTCGGCAAGGGTGCAAAGATAGTTGTCCGTGAGCGTATAATGACCGACGGTGACGAGGAAGCTGTAACAAAGTTCCGTGTCGAGCTTAACGGCGAGGACAGCGGCGCAGACCTTGTTTCACGCTCTGTTGCAAGAGGAAATTCCCATCAGGCATTTTACTCCGTAGTCGAGGGCAACAACCGTTGCACAGGCCATTCTGCCTGTGATGCGATACTTGCGGATAACGGCAAGGTCGATGCACAGCCGGCTCTCAATGCGGCTAATGTTGATGCCGCACTTATTCACGAGGCGGCTATCGGCAAGATAGCAGGCGAACAGATATTAAAGCTCTGCTCGCTGGGTCTTACAAAAGAAGAAGCCGAAGAGAAAATAATCGAGGGCTTCCTGAAATAACCACGATATACAAAACCACCGTTGCGGTTATGCAACGGTGGTTTCAGCTTGTCGATAAACTGATTATTAAAGCCCACGCAGTGAAATATATCACCAACACCGCTGAAAACATTTTCCGTACCGACAAGGCATTAATATTTTCGTGAGTGTATCAGTGCAACTGCACTGACATTGACCCTTCAAAAAAACGCTACTAACCTGAGATATATGCACTAACTCGCGGACGTGTAGCGTTAAGCGTCCCTGCATTGACAAGATATACAATGTTCTGGTGGTCATACGAGTTCCGCCAACACCCCAGCGGGGTAAGGGTATGGGTAAGGAAAGAGGGAGCCAAGAGGGAGAAAACCTAAGGGACAGGGATAGGGGCGGCAGTCCCTCTCCCTGATCCCTTTGGTTGTCTCCCTCTTTCATATTGACAAGTTTATTAATTCGAATAGCGAACCCGAGAAGTGCTGTCCGACAAAAAGAACTATCGGTAGCCTGTTATCATAGTCAAAGCTGAATGATATAACAGAAGCACATCAAATAAAAGACTTGTCTACAAACAAAACCGCTCCCGACCACATCAGTCGGGAGCGGTTTTCAGTATTCGATTTATTTATGCCAACTCTTCCGCCAGCTCATCAATCTGTGCCACGCTTGCATCATTCAGCGCACAGGTAATCTTGACCGTCTTGTCAAGGATATTAAGTTCCTTAGACTTTTCAAACATACCTGCCATAACCTTAGCCGCCATAGGCGCCCATGCGCCGTTTTCGATAAATGCAACCGTCCTCTTCTGATAGTTTCTCTCGGTAAGACCCTCAATGAACGTTCTCATAAACGGGAACACATCCGCATTATAGGTAGGCGTTGCAAGCACCAGCTTGCCGTAAGCAAATGCGTCCGAGATTGCCTTGGACATATCGCATCTTGCAAGGTCTGTGATAATAACATCAACATTCTTTGCCTTCAGCTTGTCATATAAAAGCTCTGCGGCTTTCTTTGTGTTGCCGTAGATTGAAGCGTAAGCTATCATAACGCCGTCCTTTTCGGGAACGTATGATGACCACTTGTTGTAAAGATCGAGATAATGTGCGAGGTTTTCGCTCAGCACAGGACCGTGTAACGCACAGATTTTCTCTATATCAAGCGTAGCGGCCTTCTTGAGAAGTGCCTGCACCTGCGCACCGTATTTTCCCACAATGCCGATATAATATCTGCGTGCCTCGTCATCCCACGCCTGCTCGCTGTCGGGCGTACCGAATCTGCCGAAACCGTCCGCAGAGAACAGGATCTTGTCCTTTGAGTCATACGTTACCATAACCTCCGGCCAATGCACCATAGGAGCAAATACGAAAGTCAGAACGTGACTGCCAAGCGTCAGAGTATCGCCCTCTTTTACGGTAAGCGTGTTTGTAATGGTAAGGTCGGGGAAAAATCCTTTTATCATCGTGAATGTCTTTGCGTTGCCGACTACCGTTGTATCGGGATAAAATTTCAGAAACTCCGCAATACTTGCCGAATGGTCAGGCTCCATATGCTGAACCACCAGATAATCCGGTTTCCTGTCGCCAAGCTCCGTTTTTACCTTTTCAAGCCATATTGCCGAAAAGTTTATATCGACAGTATCCATAACCGCCGTCTTTTCGTCAAGAATGACATAAGAATTGTAGCTCACGCCGGTGGGCACCGGGTACTGGCTCTCGAACAGGTCAATGGTGGTATCGTCCACACCCACGCCCAGAATGGCTTCGCTGATCTTTTTCACGCTCATAGCAGACATCCTCTCTATCCATATTGCTGTGCCGGAAAAGCGGCAGTATAATACTAATAACGGTTCCTAGTATAGCACATTGTTAAAGATTATTCAAGCTCCTCCGGCAGTCTTGCTGCCACCGGCCGGCCGGGCTCGTTGTCCAGCTCCAGCAGGGCTGCTGCGCTGGCATCATCCAGGCTCTGGACACTGCGGAGCTTGCGGCTGATGGCCCGGCTGCGGACACCAATGAGGTTGTCCAGCTCTTCATCGGTCTGGCGCAGGCGCTGCTGCATCTTGGAGAGCCCCTGCCCGAACTTGTCGAACTCCGTCTTAACGGCACCCAGCAGCTGCCA
>OHEJ01000703.1_pt1 | contig 11473 bp, 8 predicted proteins | sample 1567261 | NCBI WGS metagenome assembly OHEJ01 (sample SAMEA3879550, study PRJEB24766) | human gut metagenome | biome: human-associated habitat; feature: feces | place: USA | collected 1985/1987 | reverse complement strand
TAAAATATAAAGAAATGAATGTAGACAAAGGTTTCGTCGATGCCCCCGTGGATTCCGCTCTCGATCTCAAGAAGGAGATTGAAAGACTGAAGAAGGAGAAAAACGCGGTTGTCATGGCCCACTACTATCAGAAAGGAGAGATCCAGGATGTGGCCGATTATATAGGCGATTCGCTGGCACTGGCTCAGATTGCCGAAAAAGTTGATGCCGACATCATCGTGCTGTGCGGCGTTCATTTCATGGGTGAGACCTGCAAGATACTGTGTCCGGACAAGAAAGTGATAGTGCCGGACGTCAATGCGGGCTGCTCGCTGGCCGACAGCTGTCCCTCCCGGGAGTTTGCAGAATTCATAGAGGCACATCCCGGTCACACGGTGATAAGCTATGTCAACACCACGGCTGAGGTGAAAGCTCTCACCGATGTCGTTGTCACCTCCGGCAATGCGAAGGCTGTTGTAGACAGTTTCCCCGCTGATGAAAAAATCATATTCGGTCCCGACCGCAATCTCGGCTCATATATAAATTCTATAACGGGACGCAGCATGGTGCTGTGGGACGGCGCCTGCCATGTCCACGAGCAATTTTCGATTGAAAAGATCAACGAGCTGAAGAAGGAACATCCGCAGGCAAAGCTGCTCGTGCATCCCGAATGCAAGAAACCGTTGCAGATCATGGCCGACAAGGTAGGGTCTACGGCAGTGCTTTTGAAATATGCCATTGAGAACGACGCCAAAGAATTCATTGTGGCTACCGAAAGCGGCATCCTCCATGAGATGCAGAAAAAATGCCCTGAGAAAACTTTCATAGCCGCACCGCCGGCCGACAGCACATGCGCATGCAATAAATGTTCGTTCATGAAGCTCAACACTCTGCAGAAACTCTACAACAGCCTGCTGTATGAGCTGCCTGTTATCGAGGTGGACAAGGAGCTGGCCGATAAAGCGCGCCGGCCTATTGAGCGCATGCTCGAGCTTTCAAAAAACATAAATAAGTGACAATCTCATATACATTATATATATAATATATGGAATACAGACATAAAGATATCGAACAACGCTGGCAACAGTACTGGAAGGATAATAAGATTTACAAAACGGAGATCGACAGCACAAAGCCAAAATTCTATGTGCTTGACATGTTTCCCTACCCTTCGGGAGCGGGACTGCATGTAGGACATCCGCTCGGTTACATAGCCTCGGATATATTTTCGCGCTACAAACGTCTGAAAGGCTTCAACGTGCTCCATCCGATGGGCTACGACGCCTACGGACTGCCGGCAGAACAATATGCCATCCAGACAGGTCAGCATCCAGAAATAACCACTAAGGTCAACACGGAGCGCTATCGCAGCCAGCTCGACAAAATAGGCTTCTGCTACGACTGGGACAGAGAGATAAAAACGTGCGATCCGGAATACTACAAGTGGACTCAGTGGGCGTTCATACGCATGTTCGGCCACTATTACGATACGGCTCTCAACCGCGCTATGCCCATAGGTGATCTTGTAAAGCATTTTGAGGCTCACGGCACGGAAGGCATTCATGCCGCAGCCACCGATGAAGATATGCAATTCACGGCTGCCGAATGGAATGCCATGGATGAAAAGCAGAAGAGCGACACGCTGATGAATTATCGCATCGCTTATCTCGGCAACACGATGGTCAACTGGTGTCCGAAACTCGGCACGGTGCTTGCCAACGACGAGGTGAGCGAAGGTGTGTCGGTGCGCGGAGGCTATCCGGTAGAGCAGAAAGTGATGTATCAGTGGTGTCTGCGAGTGTCGGCTTATGCACCCCGTCTGCTCGAGGGACTCGACAGAATCGACTGGACGGAATCGCTGAAAGAAACGCAGCGCAACTGGATAGGCCGTTCGGAGGGTGCTGAAATGCGTTTTGCCATCGACGGCAGCGATGTAGAGCTTGAAATATTCACCACACGCGCTGACACCGTTTTCGGCGTAACGTTCATGGTGCTCGCTCCCGAAAGCGATTATGTGGATATCATCACTACTGATGATCAGCGTGAAGCCGTAAAAGCTTATCGTGAGAGCATAAAGAGCAAGACGGAGCGCGAAAGGATGATAGACAAGAAAGTGACGGGCGTTTTTACGGGCTCCTATGCCATAAATCCTCTGTCGGGCAAGAAAATACCGGTGTGGGTGAGCGACTATGTGCTCGCCGGTTATGGCACCGGAGCTATCATGGCCGTGCCGGCTCACGACAGCCGCGACTATGCTTTCGCACGTCATTTCGATCTGCCGGTCATTCCGCTTATCGAAGGTGCCGATGTCAGCGAGCAGAGCTTCGACGCCAAGAGCGGCCGCATGATAAATTCGTGCGGACCGGAACTCGACCTCAACGGACTCGAAGTGAAAGATGCCATCGCTAAAACAAAAAGATTTATTGAAGAGAAAGGCATAGGGCGCGTGAAGGTGAATTACCGTCTGCGCGACGCCATCTTCAGCCGCCAGCGTTACTGGGGCGAGCCGTTCCCGGTATATTATAAAGACGGTGTGCCTTACACGCTGTCCGACGATCAGCTGCCGCTGCATCTGCCCGAAGTTGACAAATATCTGCCTACGGAAAGCGGTGAGCCGCCGCTGGGACGTGCAAAAAACTGGACATCGCCCGAAGGCTATCCGCTTGAACTGAACACGATGCCCGGTTTCGCAGGCTCGTCGGCCTACTATCTGCGCTATATGGATCCGCACAACAATGAAGCACTCGTATCGAAAGAGGCCGACGACTACTGGCGCAATGTAGATCTGTATATAGGCGGTACCGAACATGCCACGGGACACCTTATCTACAGTCGTTTCTGGAACAAATTCCTCTATGATCTCGGCCTGGTGTGCGAGGATGAGCCGTTTAAAAAGCTCATCAACCAGGGCATGATACAGGGCCGCACAAACTTTGTGTACAGAATCAAGGACACCAACACCTTCGTAAGCTACAATCTGCGCAATCAATATGATGTGACACCTATCCGCGTCGACATCAACATGGTGAGCAACGATATACTCGACACTGACCGTTTCCGCGCATGGCGTCCGGATTTTGCCGATGCCGAATTTGTGCTCGAGGATGGCAAATATGTGTGCGGCTATGCCGTGGAGAAAATGTCGAAATCGATGTTCAACGTGGTCAACCCCGACGACATAGTTGAGCGTTACGGCGCCGACACTCTGCGCCTCTATGAAATGTTCCTCGGTCCGCTCGAACAGAGCAAACCGTGGGACACAAACGGCATCGACGGCGTGAACCGCTTCCTTAAAAAACTCTGGGGCCTTTTCTATAAGGGCGACCAGTGGCTTGTGACCGAAGGCACTCCGACAAAGGAAGAGCAGAAATCGATCAACAAACTCATCAAAAAGGTGAGCGCCGATATCGAAGCATTTTCTTTCAACACTTCGGTGGCTGCATTCATGATATGTGTCAACGAGCTGACTCAGCTTAAATGCCACAATCGTGAGGTGCTTTCCAAGCTGCTTGTGGTGCTGACGCCCTTCGCTCCGCACATCGCCGAAGAGCTGTGGCATGCGCTCGGCAACGAAACGACCGTGTGCGATGCCCAATGGCCCGACTACGACGAATCATGCCTGAAAGAAGACAGCGTGACCTATGCGGTGTCGTTCAACGGCAAGGCCCGCTTCAACATTGAGGTGCCGGCAGATATGCCGCGCGACGAGGTGGAGAAAACCGCCCTCTCACACGAAGGAGCGCAGAAATGGCTCGAAGGCAAGACTATCAAAAAGATAATAGTTGTGCCCGGAAAGATAGTGAATATCGTAGTGGCATAATATAAAGTGTCGCATTGCGTTATATAATATGATTGGTTTGGCATTTTCATATCGAAAATGCCAAACTTAAGAAGCTGTTTTGAAATTTTACGAAAAAAATTTATAAGGATTTCTCAAAACTCCTTGAAAAAATTTCAAAACAGCTTCTAAATATCTTCATATGGAACAGAAAAAGAGCATAGTATTCGCTACAAACAACGCGCATAAGTTATCGGAAATCCGTGAAATCATCGGCGACGAATGGAACATCCTGTCGCTTGCCGACATCAATTGTCATGAGGATATACCGGAGACCGCCGACACGCTCAGCGGAAATGCGTGTCAGAAGGCACGCTTTGTGAAGGAGCGCTATGGCTATGACTGTTTCGCCGACGATACCGGGCTGATTGTGGATGCTCTCGACGGCGCCCCCGGCGTCTATTCGGCCCGCTATGCCGGTCCGCAGCACGATTCGGCGGCCAATATGGTTCTGTTGCTGAAAAACATGGAGAATGCCGACTGCCGCACGGCACGGTTCACCACCGTCATCGCACACACCGAAGGGCAGGACATCAAATTGTTTGAAGGCACGGTGGAAGGTGAAATCACGCGCACACCGTCGGGCAGCGACGGCTTCGGCTATGATCCGGTGTTCCGTCCCGAGGGGTGCGACCGCACTTTTGCCGAGATGACGGCCGATGAAAAAAATGCCATAAGCCACCGCGGCCGCGCCATGGCTCTGTTAATCGATTATATAAAAAGCAAAGAAAAAAAAAATGCTGATAAAAAAACTCCTTCTCTCCCTTTTCATGATGATCTCGCTGCCGGCAGTTTCTATGGCCGCCGACACCGGGCAAGCTATCGGATCATGGAAAGTTTACCCGACCTATGCCAATCCGCCGCAAAAGGTGATTGAAACGGAAGATATGGTCTATTATACCACGGGTGGCAATCTGTTTTCCTATAATAAGAAAACAGATGAAAACTATGCATATAACGGCGGTAATAAGCTGAATGATAGAAATATAATCAATATTTTCTATAACTTCGACGGCCATTATCTGCTGATTGCCTATGAGTCGGGAAATATAGATCTGCTCTACGACGACGGCCATGTGGTGAACCTGTCCGACATATGCGATTCTAATCTTGTGCCGCCGCTCACAATCAATGCGGTGTCCTTCGACGGCGACTTTTTCTATCTCGCCACCTCTTTCGGCCTGGTCAAATACAATGAGAAGCGCGCCGAGGTGGTCACGTCGGGCATATATAATAAAAATATAAATGCCGTGACAGTTATGGGCGATCGTCTTGTGATCCATTGCGAAGATTATTTTTACTGGATATATAAAAACTCAAACATCAACAAGTTTGATAATTTCACCCGGCTTTACACCCACAACGCCCCGGTAGAAATATTCGCTACCGGCGAAAACACGATGCTTGTGCAGCTCAAGCACACACAGTATCCTCTGGCCGAGCATAAAATTAATTTTGAGAACAATAATATGGCCGGATGGAACACATTCGCTTCTCCGTGCAGCGTCCTTCCGCCTTATCTCTCACACGGACCCGACGGCGAGACTTTCTATGTCACCGACGGAACACTCTATACCGTTTCCGCCGACAGCAAGGAAGTGAAGCTTGCCGACCTGCCCGACGATATGGCCGACAGCCGTATAGGTACGTGCAGCGGTGCCGGTTCGGTGTGGTCGCTGAACAAGGAGGGACTGGCCCACCATTCATTCGATGACGCCGGTGGCGTGACGGTGCTGATGGACCGTTTCAAACCCGATGCTTTTACGGTGAGCAAGGTGAGATATTTCTATCCGTCGGTCGACGGGCGCAGGCTTTATGCTCAGAACAGCGGTATCACAGCCTATCGTTTCGGCGGCAGCACGCGCGGTCTTGAAAACGCGCAGACAGGCTGCATGATAAATCTTGACGACATGTCGTTCACCGACCGCACGCCTTACCCTATCGAGGCCAAGACGCCGATGATTGCCAACGAGCAGCGTTTTTTAGGCAAATATGCTATCTCGCCCACTTCAATCGCGGAGGATCCAAACGATCAGTCGGTCTACTTTTTATCGACGGCTGATGACGGTATCTATAAGATAGTCAACAACGAATATGTGGGCCGCTACGACGAGACCAACTCGCCTAACCAGCTGGTCGATGGCCGCGCCATCGTCTATGGAGTTTCGATGGACAAGGCAGGCAATATGTGGACCATGACCAACAACGGAATAGGTGATCATTTATATCAGCGTGATCCGGTGATGATCCTGCCGGCCGCCAAGACGAAGCTCGATCCGAAGGATGTGGCCATATCCGACTGGATAGTTCCCGACCTGACGAGCATCGACTGCTGGGGCGGCATGGACACGCGTATTCTTCAATGCAAGAAATCCAACATGGTGTTTATGTGCTACACCGGCGGTGACATAACGCTGGCCTACGACACGCGCGGCACGCTCAACGACTTCACTGACGACCGCATGCATCTGTGGGAAAAATGGACCGACCAGGACGGCAACGAGGTGGCACCGAAATTTCATTCGGCCGTATGCGAGGATCTCGACGGCAAAGTGTGGTTCGGGACCAATGAGGGCATCTATGAAATATCCTCACCCTCCAACGCCCTCAACCCCAACATGCGTGTGACGCACATCAAGGTGCCTCGCAACGACGGTTCGAACCTTGCCGATTATCTTCTCGGCACCGATCTGGTGATGGATATAGCGGTCGATGCGGCCAACCGTAAGTGGATCGCCACTTATGGCTCGGGCCTGTTCCTGGTGTCGCCCTCTGGCAATGAGATTCTGGCCAACTACACCACCGACAATTCGCCGCTGCTTTCCGACAAAGTCAACTGCGTGTATGTCGATCAGCAGTCAGGCATGGTGTTCATAGGCACCGACGCCGGTCTGCAGAGCTACGTCTCGGACGCTACGCCGGCGCGCAGCGATTATTCCGACATATTCATCTATCCCAATCCGGTGCGACCGGACTATCACGGCGAGGTGAACATCACCGGCCTTATGGACAAGTCGCTTGTGAAGATAACCGATGCCTCAGGTGCGGTTGTCTATCAGGGACGGTCGGAAGGCGGACGTTTCGTGTGGAACGTGAGCAACGCTTCGGGATCGCGCGTGCGCAGCGGTGTTTATTATGTGATGGTGTCGCAGAATGCCACCGGATCATCATCGGCAGCAGTCGCGAAGATTATGGTTATCAACTAAACACGATTTTATTTGTTAAAACATAGACGGCCGGCTACGGCAAGGCATCGAAACATAAACGAAAAATGAAACAGCGATTAAGTTACAGAAACGAAGACGATAAATGCTATGGTATCACAGGCATGGCTATGGCTGTGGTGATTTTCGACGGTGAGGAGATGCTCGCCGGTGTGGATATGGATGCGGAGCCCGGGGCTGCCATGCAGTTTACAGGCGATTTCTATTTCAATGGCAATCCCGGTTTCTCGGCCAAAAATGCCTGGAATCAGATGCTGAAGAATTTCAATCTCGCCATGGCTCTTGCTATCGGCAATGTGATGTGCCGTCGCATGATTCTCGAAAAACGCGCTGTGGAATCCGATATGGCCGATTATCTCCGCGAAATGATGGTGGAGGAAGGTCGCGACAACTGCGCGCTTGAGGAAGACGAGACGACGCGCCTGTTCAACAAGAACTACAGCTATCTGTCGCGCGTGTTCGGCCATCACGGTGTGCAGGACGTGGCCCGCGATTTTGCCCGTACGCTGCGTGCGCGCCGCACTATGACACGCCTCGATGTGCTCGAGCAGCTGCGTGCGCTGTCGATGCTCTGATTCAATTCACAATTCACAATGCTGGATTGTGGATTAGTGGGGCGGGAGCATTTGGCGGAGGATGAAGGGGGATTCGGGACCCATGTTGAAGAGGAGGTCGACGGCCGAGAGATAAGGTCGGAAACCGTGTTTTAAAGCCCGCACCTGATAATATTCCACCGCTGCGGTGGAATTATCCAGCATTGTGATAAAATCTTTCTGAGAGCCGCGAAATGCATTTTTCGCGGCATCTTCGTTGTATGTGACCGGGGTGTCGATTTGAAGGAGCCGTCGCAGCAGGGTGTCGAGGGCGCGGTCGAGTCCGGTGATGGTCATGCCGGGTGTGTCCTTTGAGATGAGCGGCTCGAAGAGGTCGATGTAGAATTCGAAATATGGTGTGCGGCCGTAGGCCGAGTGGAGCGCCGTGAGCAGCTCGTTCCACCAGCTTCCGTGAGCCGACACTACAATGTCGGACCATAGCGCCGAGCGCATGCTTTGCGGCTTGCCGATGGGAACGGTGAGCGTTTCCGGACCGTTTGCGCCGTCGATGGTGCAGCGGTGGATGCTCTTGAACCGTTTGTCGAAAGGCAGCGAGAGGTCGACGGTGACCTCACCGGCGGCATCTATGAGAGCATAGTAGGCCGTGGAGCCGAGAAATTGCGGGGGCAGGGTGATGGCGGGAAGCGTGGGCATGGTCAGAATCCGGGATTGGCATCTTTGAGAATGCGGTTCCAGCGGATGCCTCCGTTGAAGAGGCTCTTGTCTTTGTCGAAAGATATGAGCACGCGCATCGGTTTGCCGACGATGTGATCTTCGGGCACGAAGCCCCAGTAGCGGGAGTCGAGCGAGTTGTCGCGGTTGTCGCCCATCATGAAGTAGTAGTCCATGGCGAATGTGTAGCTGTCGGTCGGCTTTCCGTCGATGTAGACTTTTCCGTTTCTGATATAGGAGTCGGGATGATTCTCGTAGTTGCGTATCACGCGCTCATACATAGGCCAGTTTTTGGCGTTGATGCTGATGGTCTGGCCCTTGCGGGGTATCATGACGGGGCCGTAGTCGGCGCGGGTCCACTGTGCACTGATGCGGTCGGGGAATAGGTATTCGCCATCGGGAGCGGGCTGCCGCATCACGGCAATGAGCGAGGGCATCTTTTTGAGCTGTGCGAGCATCGCGTTGGTCATCGGTGAGCAATAGAGGTAGAGTTCTCGGCCCGGTTCGATGCTGAAGTCTTTGGCCCGCATCTGCTCGACGAGTCGCTTGGTTTCGCTGCTGTTGTCGAGCGCCATGATGTTGCGTCCTTCAACCGACATCTCCAGCTCTTCCCACTGCTCGTCGGTGACGGGCGATGAGGTCTGGAAAATATAGTTGAACTGCGCGTTTTCGGGCCACGGCTGGCGTTTGCCGTCGATGTATATCTGTCCGTCGGTGATTTTCAGCGTTTCGCCGGGAAGGCCTACGGCACGTTTTACATAGTTTTCGCGGCGGTCGACGGGGCGGTACATCACCTGGCCGAACTGGTCGGGGTTGTCGACGATCACCTGACGGCCGAGCTCGTTGCGGTAGCGCTCGGCTTCTTCCTCACTGAGGCTCTGCCATATGTTGTAGGCGGCGGGATTGTTGCTGATCATCTGGTCGCCCCAGTAGCGTTTGAGGGTGTAGTAATCGGGATTCTGCGCGTTGACGGCGATGGTGTCGCCGGCGGGGAAATTGAACACTACGATATCGCCGGCCTGCACTTTGCCGAAACCCGCGAGACGGTGGTAGTCGATCTGCGGCCATTCGGTGTAGCTCTTGGTGTTGAAGAAAGGCAGGGTGTTCTGCACCAGCGGGAAATGGATCGGGGTCATTGGCACACGCGGACCGTAGGACATCTTGTTGACCCACAGATAGTCGCCCGTCATGAGCGTTTTCTCGAGCGATGAGGAGGGTATCTGATAGTTCTGCCCTATGAACGAGAATACGAAATAGACGAGGATGAGAGCGTAGACGATGGCATCGACCCAGCTCATCACCAGTCTGACCGTCTTGTTCTCGCTTTTCTTCCACCAGGTGAAGGGGATGTAGCCAGTGATGTAGATGTCGAAGAGCAAGGGCAGGAGCAGGATCACCCACCAGTTGCCCAGCCAAGCCACCCATATCAGGAAGATGGCGGTGACGATGCCGAAACGTATCCAGCGGGTCTTTTTGATCTCGCGGACGCGGCGGATGAAATCGGTCTTGAAGTTTTCGAGCGGAGCCGGCGGATTTTCGTTATGGCTATTATTGTTATTCATTTAACGCAACAGAGTGTTGAGGTAGGGTGATGGGAGTGGAGGTTTATTTAAGAATGTCGATCAGCGCCGATTTTTTGATGATGCGGTGCATGAGCATATCCATCGTGAGGAAGCCGTGCTGTGTGGCTACCCATTCGGCGGCGGTGACGGCGCCTTCGGCAAATCCGAGGCGGCTTTTGGCTTCGTGAGTGATGGTGATGGAGTCGACGGGCGAGTCCCATTTGACGATGTGTGTTCCGGGCACTTCGCCTATGCGCTGATGGCCGATGCGGAGCTGTCCGTCGGCGGCATCCTTGTCTTCGGTCCAGGCCGTGACGCGGCTGTTTTCGTCGATGATACCGCGGGCGAGGCTCACGGCGGTGCCGCTCGGATGGTCGAGCTTGTGGATGTGGTGGATCTCCTCCATCTCGGGACGATACTGCGGGAAGCCGTCCATCAGTGCGGCGAGATATTTGTTGAGGGCAAAGAAGATGTTGACGCCGATGCTGAAGTTGGAGGTCCAGAAGAATGTGGCTCCTTTGTCGCGGCACAGCTGCTCTATCTCGCCAATGCGGGCGGTCCATCCGGTGGAACCGGACACCACTTTCACACCCTGGGCAAAGGCTTTGAGATAGTTGTCGAAGGCGCTTGCGGGGGTTGTAAATTCGATGGCTACATCGGCGCTGCGGAAGGCGTCGCTATCGAAATCGCCGGGGTTGTCGATGTCGATTACGGAGACTATCTCGTGACCGCGGGCGATCGCTGTTTGCTCGATTGCACGGCCCATCTTGCCGTAGCCTATCAATGCTATTTTCATGACGGTTGCTGATGATTGTTCGGCGGTTAGGGAAATGGTTTATTCTTTGATGCCGTAGGCAAGGTCGCCGGCGTCGCCGAGGCCGGGCACTATGTAGGAGTGGGAGTTGATCTCGTCGTCGATGGCTCCGGCCCAGATGGTGGTGCGGTCGTCGGGGAAGGTCTTCTTGACATAGTCGATGGCCACTTTGGATGCTATGACGGAGGCCACGTGGATGTGTGCCGGTGTGCCTTTGGTGAGGAGGGCGCGGTAGCTCAGCTCCATTGAGGCGCCGGTGGCGAGCATCGGGTCGGCGATTATGAGCGTCTTGCCTTCGATGCTCGGCGAGGCTATGTATTCGATGAACACATCGAAGTTTTCTTTCTCTTTATATTTGCGGTAGGCCGACACGAATGCGTTTTGAGCGTGGTCGAAGTAATCGAGAAACCCTTTGTGGAATGGTATGCCGGCGCGGAAAATGGTCGCGAGGACGATCTTTTCGTCTATTTCCTTGCAGTGTGCCACGTCGAGCGGCGTGGTGATGTCGACATCCTTATAGCTCACGGTCTTGCTTATCTCGTAGGCCATGATCTCGCCAATCCGTTCGAGGTTGCGGCGGAAACGGAGCATGTCGGTTTGCACGTCGACATTGCGCAGTTCGGCCATATATTGGCTCACGAGAGAGGGAGTTTCATCAAAATTTACTATTTTCATAGGTCATTAAGCGTGTATATTTCTGCAAATTTAGCAATTTGCTTTTGGATAGTGCTGTAATGAGGCTGAAAAAATGTGAAAGTGCGGGGGGGTGATCTTTTCGCGGGCCGAAAAGA
>OHEJ01000696.1_pt1 | contig 11545 bp, 9 predicted proteins | sample 1567261 | NCBI WGS metagenome assembly OHEJ01 (sample SAMEA3879550, study PRJEB24766) | human gut metagenome | biome: human-associated habitat; feature: feces | place: USA | collected 1985/1987 | reverse complement strand
TGCCGCGGGAGGTGACGTTGACGGTGATGCGAATGGGGTCGCCGCTGAGATCATCGGCATCGACGATACCGTCGAGAGCCGAGAGGCGGGCTATGACGCATTGCCACGACTTTTCGTCGCCGGCAGGCGGTACGGCGGTAAATGTGGCTACCTGTGTGGAGGTCTGCTCGGTGCCGAGAAACATGGCTGTCAGCGCGGCTTCCTGATTGTCGAGGTTGTCGAGGGCAAGCTGCATGGCCTGACCGTCGGAGGGCATATTGTCGGCCGAGCCGGAGATGATGTCGCTGCGGCTCTGACGCAGTTCGAAGATGCGAGTGGCGGCCAGCTCGGCACGTTTTGCCGATGACGTGCTCTGGAGCATCTCGGCCGTCATGGCCTGTGAGGCGGCCGGCGTTTCGAGAATCGTGGGTTCGGCCTCACGCGGCTGCGGAAGTAGTGCCGCTGTGGCTGCGGCAACAGCCTCAGTGTTGATGGCGAGCGGGAAATCGGTGTCGGACAGGATCATAAACGGGGTGGAGCCGGATTTGAACTGCACGAGATAGCGCTCCTCGTTGTCGGCCACGCCGCGCGTGGTTATGGTCACGCTTTTCAGACGGCAGGTGACCGACGGTTCGACGATCGGGTCCATGCCGAGATATTTTTTTGCGTAGCGAAAGAATTCGCCCGGTTGTCGCACCGTCTTTTCGGCTTCGACGGTGACGTCGATCACGGTGACGGGCAGCGTGTAGATAAGTCCGTATTCGTTGGTCTTTCCGGCCGTCAGCTTCTGGGTGGTCTGTGCGGGCGCCAGAAGGGCGGCGGCAAGGAGAGTTATTGTGAAAAGCATTCGTTTCATATCGCAAACAGTTAAAGATATGTCAGGGATGGTGGATTAAAAGTGATGAGGGGGCGATCAGCTCTGCTGCATGGTTTCCATGATCGCTTTGCCGGTGCAGTCGGCGATGTCGGAAGCGGTGACGCCATAGTCGCCGTTGATTTTCGCGGCCATCTCGCCGGCCAGGCCGTGGATGAACGCGGCCATGATGGAGGCAACTTCGGGTTTGTAGCCCTGGCCGATAAGGGATGTGAGGATGCCGGTGAGCACGTCGCCGCTGCCGGGGGTCGAGCCGGTGGAGTTGAAATATACCTTACCGTCGGGGCGCACGAGAGCGGTGTAGTGGCCTTTGAGAAGGATGAGCAGGTTGTAGTATTTCGACACCTCGAGGGCTTTTTTGAGGCGCGCCTCATGGGTGGTGTGCTCGCCGAACAGACGGTCGAACTCGCCGTCGTGGGGCGTGAGCACCGACAGCATCGGAATGTGGTTGAGCAGCTCGGGGCGGCGCGCGATGCAGTTGAGTGCGTCGGCGTCGATGACCAACGGCGTCTTGGCCGAGCGGATGAAAGTGTCGATGGCGTTGAGCGTGTTGTCGGCGGTGCCGATGCCCGGGCCGATGCCGTAGGCGGAGTACTGGCGTGTGGGGTGGATGTCGTTGATCATGAGTTTATTGTCGTCGGCCTCAAACATAGCTTCGGGCACGGCCGTCTGCACCGTCTGGTAGGCGCACTGCGGACCGTAGACGGTGACCTTGCCGACACCCGAGCGGAGGGCGCCTCGGGCGGCGAGCACCGATGCACCGACCATGCCGTAGCGTCCGGCAATAAGCAGCGCCGAGCCGAAATCGGCCTTGCTGCAGAACGGGTCGCGCTGCCGCAGCAGGCTCTTTACCTCCGACGCCTCGACCAGATGGAAGCCGGTCTTGATCTTGTCGGCGGCTTCGCGGCTCAGGCCGATGTCGAGCACCTTCCAGCGGCCGATCAGCTCGGCTTTTTCAGGGATGAAGAAGCAGATGTGGGGGAACTGGACGGCGAGCGTGAGGTTGGCCTTGATGATGTCGCGGGCCGGAGCCTGACGGTCCCAGTCGGAGAACATGCCGCTGGGCATGTCGATGGATACCACCGTGGCACCCGATTCGTTGATGTAGCGCACCAGGGCGCGGAAACCGCCGTTGAGCGGCTCGCGCAGACCCGAGCCGAAGAGGCCGTCGATGACCAGATCATTGGCGCCCAGCTCGGGAGTGTTGAACGTGTTGACAATCTCGATGAAATCGGCTTCGGGAAAGTCGCTGCGCATCACGTTGCGGAAATGGACACACTCGTCCTTGATGCTGTTGCCGCCTATGTTGAAGAGGTAGACCACGGGAGCGAAGCCGCGCTCCATGAGGCGCATGGCCGTGGCCAGAGCGTCGGCGCCGTTGTTTCCGGGGCCTGCGAAAACGACCGTGCGTTTTGTGGGACGCCAGTGTGTGGCAATCTCGGTGGCGGCGGCTTCGGCCACACGTTCCACGAGCGTTCGCGTCGTTATGGCTTCTGTCGAAAGAGTCTGGCGCTCGATGGCGCGGATATCATCGGTGGTAAAAAGCTTCATGATTATGTCGGGTGTTTTTAGTTTCTGGTTTCGCGTTTACAAAATTATAAAATTCTGAGTGATTGTCTGAGAATTTTAGTAATTTTGCGCAAAAATAGAGTTTGTTTAGCAACATTAGTCATATATAGAGCGATTTTTGGTGACAATCGGATACCGCTCTTAAAGAATCAAACCGATGAGAAAGGTTACTTACAAGGGTCTGACATTTGTGCCCTACATTGAGAGTGATAAGATCCAGGCCCGCGTCAAAGAACTCGGATCCCGTATAACCGAAGAGTGCCGGGGCAAGCGTCCGCTCTTCCTGTGTGTGCTCAACGGCGCATTTCCGTTTGCTTCCGATCTCTTCCGCGCCGTGCAGCTGCCCGACGCCGAGATCTCGTTTATCCGACTGAAAAGCTACGAGGGCACCTCGAGCACCGGCGTGGTCAAAGAGGTGCTCGGCCTTGCCGACGACATCGAAGGCCGCACCGTGATAGTGGTTGAGGACATCGTCGACACGGGCAAAACCATAGCCAACCTCGTGGCTACGCTCCGCAAAAGCAACCCCGCCGATGTCAAGATCGCCACACTGCTCTTCAAGCCCGAATCGCTGAAGGCCGACGTAAAGCCCGACTACGTGGGCTTTGAGATACCGTCGGATTTCATCATCGGCTACGGTCTCGACCTCGACAGACTGGCCCGCAACCTCCCCGACATCTGGGTGCTCAGCCCCGATCACGACGCCTGACGCCCGGTCGGCCGTCTGACACTTTTATCTATATCCTCATAACTTTCACACGACATCAACATCAGTTTTCAATATGTATAATCTGGTAGTGTTTGGCGCGCCCGGAAGTGGCAAAGGCACACAGAGCGCGCGACTTATTGACGAATACGGACTGTATCACATCTCGACCGGCGAACTTCTCCGCGACCATATAGCCCGCGGAACCGAGCTCGGCCGCGTTGCCGACAGCTACATATCCAAAGGACAGCTCATCCCCGATCAGCTGATGATCGACATACTCGAACACACGCTCGACGAGAATCCCGAGACGGCCGAAGGCGTGATCTTCGACGGATTTCCCCGCACCATTCCGCAGGCCAAGGCGCTCAAGGAGATGCTTGCCCGCCGCGGGTCGAAAGTGCACGCCGTGGTTGGTCTGGAAGTTGACGACGCCGAGCTTATCGACCGTCTGCTCAAGCGCGGACTCGAAAGCGGCCGCTCCGACGACAATCTCGAAACGATCAACGCCCGGCTGAAAGTGTACAACGAACAGACGGCGCCGCTTCGTGACTACTACACATCGGAAGGCAAATACCACGGCATCAAGGGTTCCGGAGCCATCGACGATATTTTCAACGATATAAAAACGGCACTCAAACCCACGCGCGCCGAGGCCGACAAGAAATGAAACGCATAGCAGTGATAGGCGCCGGCAATATGGGTGGCGCCCTTGCCCGTTGCTGGGCCGGCGCATTTGGCGGCGGCTCGCTGGCGGTGGCCAATCCGTCGGCCGGCAAGCTGCAGAAACTGCAGGAGTCGTTTCCCGACATTGCCGTCACCTCCTCCAACCGCGAGGCTGCCCAGAGCGCCGAAACGGTTGTCATCGCCGTCAAGCCATGGCATGTAACGGATGTGCTCAATGAGCTGTGCGACATCATCACCGCCGGCCATAAGACCGTGATCAGCGTTGCCGCCGGCGTCACCACCGGCGATATCGCAAAGATGCTCGGCGTCGAAGCCGGCGCGCTGCCGATAGTCTACTGCATCCCCAACACCGCCGTTTCGGTGGGCAGGGGAGTGGTGTTCTACACCACCGAAGGCTTCAATGCCGCCGCATCGGGACAGCTTGCGGCACTTCTGGCTCCTCTGGGCAAAGCCATCGAAGTAGCCCCCACGCAGATGCAGGCCGGCATGGCCGTGGCCTCGTGCGGCATAGCCTACGCGATGCGCTATATCCGGGCCGCGGTGCTCGGAGGCGTGGAGCTGGGTCTGAAGCCGGCCGATGCTCAGGAAGCCGTAATGCACACGCTCGAGGGCGCTGTGGCTCTGCTTGAAGCCAACGGCTCGCACCCCGAGGCCGAAATCGACAAAGTGACCACCCCCGGCGGTCTGACCATCCGCGGTCTGAACGCCATGGAAGCAGCCGGCTTCTCCGCCTCTGTGGCAGCCGGCCTCCGTGCATCGAAATGATATGGAAAATGAACGCCGGCGCATAGCCGTCAAAATAGGAAGCAATGTGCTCACGCGCCCCGACGGGATGCTCGACATCACCCGCATGTCGGCCCTCGTCGATCAGGTGGCAGCCCTGCGCCATGCCGGCGTGGAGGTGATCATGATATCATCGGGCGCCGTGGCCAGCGGCCGCAGTGAGCTCGCCGGCACCGATGCCCGCCATCTCGACAGCGTGGAGCAGCGACAGCTCTTCTCGGCCGTTGGGCAGGCCAAGCTCATCAACCGCTATTACGAGCTGTTTCGCGAGCATCATTTGGCTGTGGGTCAGGTGCTGACGATGAAGGAGAACTTCTCGACGCGCCGCCACTACCTCAACCAGCGCGGATGCATGGAAGTGATGCTCGGCGCCGGAGTAATACCGATCGTGAATGAAAACGACACGGTGAGCGTCACCGAGCTGATGTTTACCGACAACGACGAGCTTTCGGGCCTGATAGCCACCATGATGCGCGTCGATGCGCTGGTGAAACTCAGCAACATCGACGGCATCTTCACCGGCTCGCCCTCCGATCCCGGCTCGCAGCTCATAGCCACCGTTAATCCCGCCGACGACCTCACTCGCTACATAAGCACCGAGCGCTCCGGCTTCGGCCGCGGCGGCATGCTCACCAAGTGCGGCATAGCCCGCAAAGTGGCCGACGAAGGCATCGAGGTGATAATAGCCAACGGCAAGACCGACAACATACTGCCGCGGCTGCTGCTCGGCGACGGCCCCGCGGCTCCCTGCACCCGTTTCGTGCAGCGCAGCGGTCAGGTGTCGAGCGTCAAGCGCTGGATGGCGCACAGCTCCGGCTTCGCCAAAGGGTCGGTGACCCTCAACGCCCGCGCCGTGGAGGTGCTCACGGGAAGCGAAGCTGTCAGCCTGCTGCCAGTGGGTGTCACTGCCATCGCCGGAGAGTGGGAGAAAGACGATCTCATCAACATCATGGCTCCCGACGGCCGCGTGATCGGCGTGGGTCGGGCCGCCTATTCGAGTGCCGAGGCTGCGGGATATTGCGGCCGCCACGACTGCCGTCCGCTCGTGCACTACGACTATCTCTATATCGACTGAGAGCCATCCGCTCAAATCAAAACCATTCCCCATCTATGACCACCGATATCACCCCCATGCTTGAGGCCGCCCGCCGCGCCTCGCTTTCGTTGCTCGACCTGTCGGCCGAGGCTGTCAACACACTTCTTTGCGACATCGCCGACCGGCTCGTGGCCGCAACGCCCGACATCATATCCGCCAACAGCCGCGATCTGGAGCGCATGGACTCCGCCGATCCGAAATACGACCGCCTGCGCCTCACGCCGCAGCGCATCGCCGCCATCGCCGCCGACATGCGGTCGGTGGCCTCGCTACCGTCGCCTGTGGGACTCACGCTCGACGACCGCACACTGCCCAACGGGCTGCATCTGCGCAAGGTGAGTGTGCCCTTCGGCGTCATCGGCGTGATCTTCGAGGCGCGCCCCAACGTGAGCTGCGATGTGGCGTCGCTGTGTCTGAAATCGGGCAATGCCTGTGTGCTCAAGGGCGGTCATGATGCCCGGGATTCCAACGAGGCGCTGGTCGGCGTTATCCACAGCGCGCTGGCCGCCCACGGCGTCGACACGGCCGCGGTGACCCTGCTGCCGCCCACGCGCGAAGCCACGGCACAATTGCTTGCCGCCCGCGGGCTGGTGGATCTGCTGATACCGCGCGGCAGCTCGTCGCTCATCGGATTCGTACGTGATAACGCCCGCATCCCGGTCATAGAGACCGGCGCCGGAGTGTGCCATGCCTATTTCGACAAGGCGGGCGATGCCGCGATGGGAGCGGCCATCGTCAACAATGCCAAGACGCGCCGCGTGAGCGTGTGCAACGCTCTCGACTGCCTGCTCATCCATGCCGACCGGCTCGCCGACCTTTCGGCGATAAGCCGGCAGCTGGCCGACAGCAATGTGGTGATCTATGCCGACGAACGCGCCATGGAAGCGCTCCGAGGCCACTATCCCGACCAATTGCTCCGTGAGGCCACCGCCGACAGCTTCGGCACGGAATATCTGTCGTATGCCATGGCCGTGCGCACGGTGGCATCGCTCGACGAAGCCCTCGACCATATAGCGCGCTACGGCTCCGGCCACAGCGAATCGATAATCACCGGTGATACCGTCGCCGCCTCGCGCTTCCAGCTGAAAGTCGACGCCGCCTGCGTCTATGTCAACGCGCCGACCTCGTGGACCGACGGCGCCCAGTTTGGTCTCGGTGCCGAGATCGGCATCTCCACCCAGAAACTCCATGCCCGCGGCCCCATGGCCCTCCGCGAAATCACTACCTACAAGTGGCTGATCAACGGCAACGGCCAGCTCCGCCCCGCCTGATGGACGGCACGGGGTAATGACACGCAGGATTATCGCCGTGACAAAGATGGGAACGGCTGGTGGAAATATGCATAAAAAATGTTACTTTTGTGAAAAAATAGAGAAAACTCACACAAACGACATTTGTTATGGCAGAATTTCTGGCAGCCGGTACGGTGCTCAGCTCGGGCAGAAACAATTATGTGGTGCAGTCGGTGCTCGGCTCCGGCGGCTTCGGCATAACGTATAAGGCTACGGTTTCGACGACGTTCAACGGCATGCTGGCCGTGGTGACGGTAGCCGTGAAAGAGCATTTTCTTAAGAACGACTGCGAGCGCGACAGCACGACGATGTCGGTGAATTGTTCGCAGCCGGCCCGCGAGCGCGTTGAGCGGTCGCGCCGCGATTTTGCCGGCGAGGCACGCCGCCTGATGTCGGTGGCGCCCGGCCACCCCAACATCGTGCAGGTGAGCGAGGTGTTCGACGCCAACAATACGTCGTACTATGTGATGGAGTATCTCGACGGCATGACGCTACAGGATTATGTGCGTCAGCGCGGCGTGATCACCGAGCAGGAGATGCGCGGCATCATGCTGCCGATAGTGCGCGCCGTGGGCCATCTGCACCGCAACCGCATCACGCACCTCGACATCAAGCCCACCAACATCATGCTGACGAAGGGGGCTGACGGCCGCATCCGGCCGGTGTTGATAGATTTCGGCCTGTCTAAGCATTACAATGCCGACGGCGCCGCCACGTCGACCATAAATATCCAGGGCTTCAGCGACGGTTATGCGCCGGTGGAGCAGTATGGCGGCATAACGAGTTTTTCGCCGGCGAGCGACGTATATTCCCTGGCGGCCACTATGATGTTTTGCCTCCTCGGGCGCGCGCTGCCCAAATCGATGACGCTGATGTCGGAGGATGTGCGGCGGCTGATACCGTGCAATGTCAGCCCGCAGCTTCAGTCGGTGCTGACGGCGTCGCTCTACATGGAAAGCCGCCGGCGTCCGGCTGATGCCGATGCCATGCTGCGGATGCTCACCTCGGCAGGCGCTGTCACGCCGACCGCCCCGTCGGCCGTTCACACAACGCCCTACCGGCCTGCGCAGCCTACACATACGATCGGCTCGACGCAGACATCGCGGCACACGCAGATGTCACGGCCTGCGACGACTGTCAGAAGGCCACAGCCGGCGGCACCGTCCGGGCGCAGCCGGTCGGTGGTGCGGGGTCTGCTCGTGGCTGCTATAGTGCTCGTGTTGGCCGGTTTCGGCATCTGGTATTATGCGTTTGTCAATGACAAGACGCCTGATGTTGATACCGGTTTGATGAAGAATTACTATGGAACCTACTATATGACCGGCTATGTGAGCAACGACGAAGGCGATTATCCGATCGCAATGAACATCACGATCGATAGCGACGGCAAAGTCCAGGGACGCTACAACTATGATCTTACCGTGAAGAAATATGGTGACGTGCCCTCAAGCTATTTCTATCTCGACGGCAACGTTGTTGACAACGAAGGCAACATAGTGATGACAAGCCGCTTGTATGGAAAAGATGAAGCGTTTGAAACAATAAAGCTCCGGCTCTCCGACGACAAGACATATCTCGACGGCACGCTCGAAAACTGCAATAGCCACGGGCGATATACTGTGGCGTTGTCGGCGGCGAAATGACGGATGTGACTGATGTGGAGGATGTGACTGGGCCGGATGTGTGAGAAATGCTGCGGATTCGGCTTGCGTTTGGAAAATAATTGTTAAATTTGCAACCATACTATAATCACACTCTTTAGCAATGGCTACAACATCAGAGAATGCTTTGCCCGTAGGCACCCTGCTGCAAAACGGCAAATACCGCATACTGCGTTTCATCTCCTCCGGCGGCTTCGGCTGCACCTATGAGGCTCTGCACACTTTTTTCGACGAACGAGTGGCCATCAAGGAACTCTACGTGGGCGATTTCTGCAACCGTGAGCCCTATACCGGCCATGTCACCGTGGCCACACTCTCGAAGCAGCCTCTTGTAGCCAAGCTCCACCGCAAGTTTATCGAGGAAGCCAAGGCGCAGTTCCACCTCAAGCATCCGGGCGTAGTGCACGTGAAGGATGTGTTTGAGGAAAACAACACGGCCTATTATGTGATGGATTATATCGACGGAAAGTCGCTGCACGAGTATGCCCGTCAGGCGATGCCCGAGTCGGTGGCGCTCGGATATATCCGTCAGGCGGGCGAGGCGCTTGCTTACGTTCATTCCACCGGGCGCCTGCATCTCGACGTGAAGCCCGGCAATATAATGATCGATGCCTCGGGACGTGCCATTCTGATCGATTTCGGTACTTCGAAGCAATATGATTCCGAGAACGGCGAAAACACGTCGACCCTGCTTGGCCTCACGCCCGGTTTCGCATCACCCGAACAGATGTCGGGACAGCTGAAAGCGTTCACGCCGGCGGCCGACGTCTATTCGCTCGGCGCCACGCTCTACCGGCTGCTCACGGGTGTCACGCCGCCCGATGTGGCTCTGCGCTTCAGCGGCGAGCAGGTAGCCCCGCTGCCGTCGACCATCAGCGCCTCCACGCGCCATGCCGTCGAGGCAGCCCTGCAGCTCAATATCAGCATGCGTCCGCAATCCATGAAAGCCTTTCTCGCCATGCTATCCGACGAGACCGTGCCTGTTTCGCCCGGCCCTAAGCCCGGCCCCAAACCGGGTCCGGCGCCGCGGCCTAAGCCGACGCCCAAGCCTCAGCCGGCACCGCGTCCTCAGCCCCGACCCACTCCGGAGCCCAAGCCGCAGCCGGCCGAGAAGAAAAACCGGGCGGTCCTTTATATAGGGATGGTCGGAGTGGCTATTGCTGCTTTCGCGATTTCAATGCTTGTGTTCCGTAGAAATTCCGGCGGCGAAGGAGCAGCATTGGCGGATAGCGTGCAGGCAGCTGAGTTGCTTGAGGATTCTATTGTCGGCGAATCGGCGCTCACCATCCCGAAGCCGGAGCCCGCGCCGGAGCCCGTGCCCGAGGGTATGGTCGACATGGGGCTGAGCGTCTATTGGTCGAAGGCAAGCGTTGACAACGGAAGCCCTGCAGCCAAAAGCAATATTCTGAAAGCGGTGAAAACCGGCACCCGGTTGCCGTCGGAGGACGAATGGCTGGAGCTGATGAACAAATGCACGTGGAAGTGGCAGGACAAGCCTGCCGGCTACCGCGTGACCGGACCGTCGGGCCAGATGATCTTCATCCCCGCATCCGGACAAAGAAAACTGACGGATGGATCACGGGAGGGCCATAACGAATTCGGTCTCTACTGGTCAAAGGACAACAGCAAAATCTTTACTTTCGACAAAGACAAGATAGAAATAATGGGACCAGATAAAAACGTGGGCTATAGCGCAATGACCGTGGCCGATCATAGCAAATAACACCCGCGCCTTCTTCATCGCTTCCATGGCGCTGCAGCACCACTCCCTGCAGCCGCCTTCCCAACAATCAGATACTATAATGCTTGTATCAGCTACAATTCCTGTAATAGCCATATCACCAACTTGATGAAAAAAACATTATGAAGCGCCGCCTGCTCTTTATCCTGATCGCAATCTTCGCAGCCACGACTGTTGCGGTAGCCTTGGCCCCGAAACCCGGCCAAAGCCAGGAAACGCAAACCCCCAAGCCCAAACCCAAGCCGAAGCCGAAGCCCAAACCCAAACCGAAGCCTAAACCGAAGCCGAAGCCCAAATCCGGAGCCGAAGCCCAATCCAAATCCAAACCCAAACCCGAACCTCTCCGGGACTCTACCGTTCCGGCTCCTTCGCCTGCACCTTCCGACAAAGGATCGGGTGGCAAATCAGAAAGTAACCCCGCAAATGCCCTTCCCGAGATCGAGATGGTGTGGGTAGACGGGGGCACGTTCCGCATGGGTTCCGACGACTCCGATGCTAAGTCTGATGAAAAGCCCGTCCATTCGGTAACCGTATCGGATTTTTCGATAGGAAAATATGAGGTGACACAGGCACAGTGGAAAGCCGTGATGGGCGAAAATAATAATCCGAGCTGGTTTAAAGGCGACAATCTGCCTGTGGAGTGTGTGAGCTGGGACGACGTTCAGGAATTTATCCGCAAACTCAATGCCCTGACCGGCAAGCGCTACCGCCTCCCCACCGAAGCCGAATGGGAGTTCGCAGCCCGCGGCGGCAACCGCTCCCGCGGCTATAAATATTCCGGGAGCGATAATCTCAGTTCAGTAGCGTGGTATACGGATAACAGCGGAAGTAAGACCCATCCGGTCGGCACAAAATCCTCCAACGAATTGGGCATATATGATATGACAGGTAACGTCTGGGAATGGTGTCAGGACAGGTATGATAGTGACTATTATTCCAAGTCGGCGTCCACGAACCCTAAAGGCCCTGCTACGGGCTCTAACCGCGTGAACCGTGGCGGCAGCTGGGACTACTTCGCGAGGTACTGCCGCGTGTCTTACCGCTGCGACTACGCGCCGGGCAGCTGCATCTGCATCCTCGGCTTCCGCCTCGCCCTTTAGTTCATTCTTCGTTGGGGCGTGGATTCATTTGGACTTCGCCGCTGCCTGAATTTGAGC
>OHEJ01000691.1_pt1 | contig 11658 bp, 10 predicted proteins | sample 1567261 | NCBI WGS metagenome assembly OHEJ01 (sample SAMEA3879550, study PRJEB24766) | human gut metagenome | biome: human-associated habitat; feature: feces | place: USA | collected 1985/1987 | reverse complement strand
GCAGCCCGTGGCTCGACGCCCTGCTCGTCACCCACACCCACTACGACCATCTCGGCGGCATCGACGACCTCCGCCCCTACTGTCAGCGCGAAGGCGGATTTCCGGTTTACTGCCGCAGCGATGTGGCCAGGGACATCCACACGCGCATGCCCTACTGCTTCGGCGCGCAGCACTATCCCGGAGCACCGGTCTACGACCTCCGCATCATCGACGACCGGCCGTTTGTCGCCGCCGGCATACCGGTGACACCGCTTCCGGTGATGCACACCCCGAAGCTCCGCATCACCGGCTTCCGCATAGGGGCTCTCAGCTACATCACCGACTGCAAAATCATGCCTTCCTCTACCCTCGAACTTCTGAAAGGCACACACACCCTTGTCATCAATGCTCTGCGTTTTAAAGAACATCCTTCGCATCTGAACATCAGCGAAGCGCTCGGCGTTATAAAAGCAGTGAAACCCCGGAGAGCGCTGCTCACGCACATCTCCCACGATCTCGGCTTTCATGCCGCGGTCGACCGGCTGCTACCTGACGGCGTCCAGCTTGCTTTCGACGGGCTCACCATCGAAATTTAGCTTCTTATTAAACGCAATTTACAATGAACAGAGTGACTTTTCTTGACAACAGCGGCTTCATCGTAGCCACTGACGATGTGATCATGGTGTTTGACTATTACCGCGATCCGGCACACGCTCTTCACCGCACCCTCGAGCAGAACCCCGAGAAACCGGTGGTGTTCTTCGTCACACATCACCATCCCGACCACTTCAACAAATCGATATTTGAACTCGCCCAGAACCACAAACGCACTTATGTGCTGTCGAACGACGTCTACCCGCAGAACGTGCCCGACAACCTCGCTGTGGCAGGCATGAGCAAGGGCGACGTGATTGAAGATCTCCCCGGCTCGCTCACGGTCAAGGCATTCGGATCAACCGACGCCGGCGTCAGCTTCCTCGTGATGACAAAAACAGGCGAGAAGATTTTCCATGCCGGCGATCTCAACGACTGGCACTGGCAGGATGAAGCCTCCATGCGTGAAGTGGAAGAGGCCGGCAATCATTTCCGCACCATAGTCAACCGCATAGCCGAAGAGGTGCCCGCAGTCGACATCGCCTTCTTCCCCGTCGACGTGCGCCTCGGCTCCGACTTTGCCCGCGGTGCCCGCGAATTCCTCAATGCCGTGAAAGTGCGCGACTTCTTCCCGATGCATTTCAAGGGCGACTACAAGAAAGCATGCGACTTCGCCGGCTACGAAGTTGAAGGCACCACGATGCATTGCCTCCACACTCCGGGCGAATCGATCGAGCTCTGACCGCAGACCGCACAACACTCCGGCCGCTTACAGCCGGACCGAAAAGCAGCGTGGCCGCAAACGGAACTGTTTCCGTTGCGGCCACGCCGTTTATTATAGCTTGCGCTGTCGTCAGCTCTGATTGTTACAGCTGAGATTGCTTATTACAGATGCGCTGTTTGTAACAGTCGCGGTGTCTTAGAGCTGCGATTCGGGATCGAGGTTGGCGCTCTCGATGTCCTTGAAATAGCGGTAGGTGCCCACTTTGAGTTCGTCGCAAGCGGCATCGTCGGCAACGATGATGGCTTTGGGGTGCATCTGCAGAGCGGAGATGGTCCACATCTGAGAGATGCCGCCTTCAACGCCGTGACGGAGGGCGCGTGCTTTGTTGTGGCCGTTGACGATGAGCATGACGCTCTTGGCAGCCATCACGGTGCCGACGCCTACGGTGAGAGCTGTTTTGGGAACGAGGTCGACGTTGTTGTCGAAGAAACGCGAGTTGGCGATGATGGTGTCGCTGGTGAGCGTTTTCATGCGGGTTTTGGAGGTGAGGGCCGAGCCTGGTTCGTTGAATGCGATGTGTCCGTCGGGACCGACGCCGCCCATGAAGAGGTCAATGCCGCCGTAGGAAGCGATCTTAGCCTCGTAGGCAGCACATTCAGCCAGAGGATCGGCAGCGTTTCCGTTGAGGATGTTGACGTTTTCGGGAAGGATATCAATCTGGTTGAAGAAGTTGGTCCACATGAAAGTGTAGTAGCTCTGCTCGTGGTCGCGGGGGATGCCGCAATATTCATCCATATTGAACGTCACGACGTTTTTGAACGACACTTTGCCGGCTTTGTTGAGCTTGATGAGCTCGCGGTACATGCCGAGGGGCGAGCTGCCGGTGGGGCAACCGAGCACGAAAGGATGTTCGGCCGTCGGTTTGGCCTCATTGATGCGTGCGGCGACATAGCGGGCAGCCCATTGCGATACTTTTTCGTAGTCGGGTTCGATGATCAGTCTCATAATCTGAAGGTATTTTGATTTTGGTTTTAGGTATTTTGATGCAAAGATAATAAATTACGCGCCGAATAAGCATCGGGGCGCAATTTTTTTGGACTAAAATTTTTATAAAAAATAAATAAACGATTAACTTTGTAACTCAAAACCATCAATACCGATCATGAAAACCAATCTCAGTTCACAGATCAAACTCGACCGCATTCCGCGCCGATATTATGATCCTCAGGGTGAAATCGAATTCACCGCACTCACCAGAGAAGAAAAGGTCTATACCCGCATTTTCGAAACCGTCAACGAAGGCAGCCGCTACATTGCCGAAAGCATCGTGCGCTACATCAACCGTTACGTTGCCGAAAAGGGTAAATGTGTGCTTGCACTGGGCGCCGGCAACGGCACTCACAGCGTCTATGCCGAGCTCATCAAGCTTTACAAAGAAGGCAACGTGAGCTTTGAGAATGTGATAGTGTATAACATCAGCGAATTTTTCCCGCTACTGCCTGAAGGTCCGAGCACGATGAAACGTCTGAACGATCTGCTGCTCGACCAGGTGAACATCAAAGCCGAGAATATCCGCACCATCGATCCGGCTATCACAAAAGAAAACATGTATGAATACTGCAAGGCCTACGAGCAGTCAATAGCCGACGAAGGCGGCATCGACATCACGGTATGTGAGATCGGGGCCATCGGATCGTTGGCATTCAACGAGCCGGGCAGCGCACCTTCGAGCCTTTGCCGTCTGGTGCTTCTCGGCAGCGAGGCCCGCCACATCATCGCATCGGACTACAGCTGCGAACATGTGCCGACCAACGCCATCACGCTTGGCATCTCCAACCTGCTGTCGGCCCGCCGCATCGTCACCATGGCATGGGGCGAGAACAATGCCGCCATCATCAAGAAGACAGTTGAGGAGCCGGCATCGGCAGCCGTTCCGGCATCATTCCTTCAGGGTCATGCACATGCCAAAGTGGTAGTTGACCTTCCAGCAGCCGAGGATCTCACCCGCATCAGCCAGCCATGGAAAGTGACCTCATGCGAATGGAACGACAAGCTTATCCGCCGCGCCATCGTATGGCTCTGCGAGATGACAGGCAAACCGATCCTGAAACTCACCGACAAAGACTATAACGACTGGGGCCTGGGCGAACTTCTCGCACTCTACGGCTCGGCCTACAATGTCAACATCAAGATATTCAACGATCTTCAGCACACCATCACCGGCTGGCCCGGCGGCAAACCCAATGCCGACGACACCTACCGTCCCGAACGTGCCAATCCTTATCCCAAGCGTGTGATCGTGTTCTCGCCGCACCCCGACGACGACGTGATCTCGATGGGCGGCACGCTGAAGCGCCTTGTAGACCAGAAACACGACGTGCACGTGGCATATGAGACTTCGGGCAACATCGCTGTGGGCGATGAGGATATGATGCGCTATTTCCTGATGATGGACAAGATCGCGCCAATGTTTGGTTTCGGAACTGACGACTATAAAGAACTCAGCAAGAAGGTGCGCACATTCGTGGACGGTAAGAAAGCCGGCGATGTCGACATCCCCGAAATCCGCGAGATCAAGACAATGATCCGTCAGGCAGAAGCTACGATCGCCTGCAACTATATCGGCGTGAAACCTCAGAATATCCATTTCCTGCGTCTGCCGTTCTATGAGACAGGCACAATCAAGAAGGGTGACCTTTCGGAGGCCGACATCGACCGCGTGAAAGCGCTTCTCGAAGAGGTGAAACCTCACCAGATCTTCGTGGCCGGTGACCTTGCCGATCCTCACGGCACACACCGTGTGTGCACCGACGCCGTGCTCGCTGCTCTCTATGAGCTCCGCAACGAAGACTGGATGCGCGACTGCCGCATCTGGATGTATCGCGGCGCATGGGCAGAATGGGAAATCGACCATATCGAAATGGCAGTGCCCATCTCGCCTGAGGAACTCCGCTTCAAACGCAACTCGATCCTGAAACATCAGAGCCAGATGGAGAATGCACCGTTCCTTGGCGACGACGACCGACTGTTCTGGCAGCGTGCCGAAGAGCGTAACCGCGCAACGGCTCAGCTTTACGAGAATCTCGGCCTGGCATCGTATGAAGCTATGGAAGCATTCGTAGAATATCATCCGATCAAAAACTAATCGAAGATTAGGATAAAGATAATGCGAGGCGTCCCTGCGGGGGCGCCTCGCTGTGTTTTATGGGAGAAAGGAGCGGCGGCATTTTGTCACCGGCAGAGATAAGTAATTGATTTGCAGTCGTTAGTGGTTGCCGGCGGCAAGATGCCGCCGCTCCTAATGCCTGTTGCGGGCACGGTTGTGGAATTACATACAAATGATTGTTTTGTAGCCATTAGGGGTTGCCGACTGCTGGATGCCGCCGCTCCTAAGATCTGATGCTGGCACGGTTGTGGAATTACATGCAGATGATTGATTTATAAGTGGGTGCGTGCCGGCGGCAGGATGCCGCCGCTCCTAAAGCCTGGTGCGGGCACGGTTGGTGAATGCAAGGGGGGGATAAGTCCATCAAGGTTGGAGAAAGCGGGGTTGGGAGCGGCGGCATCTTGCCGCCGGGGGAGTTAGATAATTGGGCTATAGCATGTTGAGGTTGTCGGCGGCAGGATGCCGCCGCTCCTAAGGTCTGATGCTGGCTAGGTTGTGAAATTACATGCAGATGATGGATTTGTAGCCGTTAGGGGGTGGCGGCGGCTGGAAGCCGCCGCTCCTTGCTGATGGTGCACGTGATGGAGGGCATAAAAAATCGGGCAGCGGCTGCGGGGGAATGCAGGGGGCTGCCCGATCGTGGGTTATGGGTTGTTGCCTGATTGGCTATTTTATTGAGGGCCGGTCAGGGGTTATTTAGCGGGGGGTTAAAGCTTGCCGGCGATTTCTTTGAATTCGTCGAGGCTTACGGTCTTGGTGTCGAGTGTCACGGCATTTTCGATGGCTGAGAAGAGTTTGATGTCACCAACCTGCTCGATCAGATGACCGCGATAGTTTTTGTCGTCGAGGATGTTCTGAGCATATTTGGAGATGGTCTCGTCGTCCATGTTTGTCATGCCATACTGTGCGAACTGACGGGTGGCCAGAGCTTTTGCATGGTTGAGGAGATCCTGATCGTCGATTTTGACATTGAGCTGTTTGGCCACCTGCTCCTTGATAAGCTGCCATTTGAGATCTTCGGCAATCGAAGGATAGCGTTCGTCGATGTTTTCGGCTGTGAGATCTTCGTTGCGGCTAACAAGCCAAGCTTTGAGGATAGCGTCGGGAAGCTGCATGTCGCCATATTTTGCGGTGAGTTCTTTGCGGGCGATGAAACGGAAAATCATTTCGGAGTTGCCTTTGAGTTCGCCGGCGATCATCTGACGGAGAGCCTGACGGTATTCTTCTTCGTTGTGCACTTTGTCTTTACCGAAGATGTTGGTGTAGAGTTCATCACCAAGTTCGGCGGGGCGCACTACGATGATCTCGGAGATGGACATTTCGAAATCGCCCTGCACGGCTGCGGTACGTTCCTTGTCGATGTTGAGCATCGAGGCGAGTTCGGTGATGTTGCCGTCGGCGGCGTTGCGGGGGTTGAACACAACCTTGTCGCCAACTTTCTTGCCTTCGAATTTGTCAGCTTCTTCTTTGTTGACGAAATACATAGGAGCTACGATGCCGCTGACAACCTGGATAGCGTCGTCGCCTTCCTTAACGGTACCGTCGGGATTCAGCTCCATAATGGCACCTTTGACGAGGGCGTCGGATTCGAACTGTTCGCCGGGGACCTGAGCGCCGAAGCGTTTGCGGAATGCTGTGTCCTGCTCGTTGATCATCTCGTCGGTGACGGTGATGTCGTAGTAGGGCATTGTCATGCTCTTGTCAACGTTGACGTTGAGCTGGGGAGCGAGAGCGAGATCATATTCGAATGTGAAGTCTTTCTGATTCTTGAGATCGAGTTCTTTCACTTCGACGGGCACTGGAGCGCCAAGCACGTTGAGCTTGTTGTCCTCGATGTATTTGATTACTGCTTCATAGACCACCTGGTTGATGACATCGCTGGTGACCTGACGGCCGAAACGGCGCTGGAGGTCGGGGAGGCTGATGTGTCCTTTACGGAAACCGGGGATCTGGTGTGTGCGGCCTATCTTTTTGAGGTCGTCGTTAACTTTGGCCTTGTAGTCGTTTTCTTCAACGGCCACAGTCAGACGCATGCTGACTGCATCGGTGTTGCTGGCTGTTATATTCATATCAGTGTTAAAATGTTACTCGAACTGAGGTTTATGTAATTTTGAATTGCAAAAGTAATCATTTTAACGATAATATCCAACAGTTTTTTTTGAAGCAGTTGCACCCGGCTGCGAACCGGCTACGGACGGTTACGGACGAGCCGCGGCGGCGAGGGGCTGCAGCAGGGGGCGGATGAGCTGCATCATTATGGCGTTGGCGCTGCGGAAAGCGAGCGTTTTCTGCACGGGCGAGAGCGTTGAGAGCATCGTCACTACTTCATTGATATAGTTGCTGATGGCGTCGCCGATTTTGGAGGCGAAAGTGTCGATGATCCACTGCAGGCGGCGAACAGCGCTATGGCTCAGACGGTTTTCGTCGGAGCGTGACTCGTCGGAGAGAGCTGCGGGCGATGACTGCAGGCGGCGTTCGCGGCGAGCGATGGCTGCGCGGGCACGGCGCACGGAGTGGTTGTGGAGCTGGTGGATCAGTTCGGGGGCATCGTCGTCGACGACAGAGTTGACGATTTCTTCGTCGGTGGCTTCGAAGAGAGCGTCGCTGTAATCGAGGATTTCCTGTTGCTGTGATTCCGGGAGAGAGAGGAGCTGGCGCACCTGATCGGGAGTGAATGATGTTTTCATAGCGATAAGATAGTTTTTACCGCAAAGTTACCCGTCACCGCCCGACAAAAAGTGCGAATCTGTAGCATTGCGAATGAGGGAATGCCTGATGCATGATGCATGATGCACGATTCGCGATGCATGATGGGCGATTCACGATTCAGGAGGCTTGCGGGATTTCGGCAGGGGGGCGAGCGTGGGCAACGAGAGCGAATAGCGCAAAGCCAGTACGCGGAGGATGATCACTGTGGCGGCACACGAAACCTGCTGTGCGAAGCCCGATCCGCCAAGCTCCAGAATCAGCCAATAGACCACGGCGCCGAGGAGACAGGCGGTGGCGTAGATGTCCTTGCGGAAGATGAGGGGCACCTCGTTGATGAGGATGTCGCGGAGTACGCCGCCGAAAGCGCCCGTGATGACACCCATGGATGCGGCGACCCACATAGGATAACCTACGGCAAGAGTCTTCTGAATGCCGATGACGCAGAACATGGCGAGGCCGATGCTGTCGAAGATGAATAGTATGCGGTCTCGGCTGACAAGGATGTTGCGGAACACGATAACCGTGGCGAGCGAGAGGGCGGTGACGGCGAGATACCACCACGATTGCATCCAGAAAACGGGGATGTCGAGGAGGAGGTCGCGGAGTGTGCCGCCGCCGATGGCGGTGACGAGGCCGATAATATAAGCGCCGAACCAGTCGAAATTTTTACCGGCCGCAAGGCGTATGCCGCTTATGGCGCATGCAATGGTGCCAACCATCTCGGCGAGGAACAGGAAAGTAGCTTCAAAATCCATATATCATCGGTAAATTTGACGGCAAAGGTACAAACAAATTCCAAACGCGCTCTCCCCTGCCCCCAAAATATTTTAGCCGGCGGCGGAGCAAAGAGGGAAATTGTTTATGGGGGAGTGGGGCCGGGCGGGCTGGGTCGGCGGGTGGATTAGCTACTTTAGCTAAGATAGCTTATGAGGATGGGGGGATGGGGAGAGGGCGCAGCGCTGGCGCCGCGGTGGAAATGGGGCTGAGATGGCGATGGCGGGTTGGGGCGGAAAGGAAGCGGTGCGCTTCCGTTGGGGAGACGGGAAGCGCACCGCTGTGGGGAGGGAGGGATGAGATGGCGGCTATTTTTTGTCTTTGCCTTTTTCGAGCTGGCGTTCGAGGGCTTCGATGGCGAGGTCGATGCCTTCTTCGAAGGTGTCGGCGGTCTTTGTCGCGATCTGTTCGCCGGCACGTGGAATTATCACTTTTACGACAGTCTGTTTGTTCATGGCCGTTTCGGGCTTAACGACGGTGAGGTTCACGTCGACATAATCGATGGCGGGATATTTGCGTGTGAGCCGTTCGATTTTCTTGTTGATGAAAGCTGTCAGTTTTTCACTTACATCGAAGTGGATGCCTTGAATGCGAAGTTCCATAGTCTATCCTCCTTTTTTTTGTGCACGTGGATGTGCTTGTTGATAATTTTGTTTTAGATCTCGGTAAGATATATGTGTATATACTTGCGTTGCGTTGAGAGAGCGGTGGCCGAGGAGCTGCTGGACGGAAGTGAGCTGTGCACCGCCGTTGAGCATGTCGGTGGCGAAGGTGTGGCGGAGCACATGGGGGCTTTTTCGGGCAGCATGCACTCCGGCGAGTTCCATGGCCGAATGGACGATGTTGTAGACTTGCTTCCGGTAGAGCGGACGACCGTCGGGGCGACGGAAGAATTCGTCGGCCGGGCGGGTGTCGAGAAGTTCGTCGCGCAGGCGGCGGTAGCAGGTAATCATATCGCAGAGTTCGGGGCCGAAAGGCACTATTCTGTCTTTATTACGCTTTCCGTGCACTTTTAGTTCACCTTTGGCGGTGTCGACATTTCCGTCGGTGAGGCCTATGAGCTCGGAGCATCGGAGGCCGGTATCGTATAGCATGTCGATAATGAGGCGGTTGCGCACGGATTCATAGTCGGTGTTATCGATTTCGGTGTCGAGCATGGCCGACATTTCTTCGGTGCGGACGTAGACCGGGAGATCATGCGGCACTTTGGGCACCTGAAGATCCATGGCGGGGTTGGCCTTCAGTCCATGATATTTCATGAGATAGCGGAAGAAGGCGCGGAGCGACTGGATTTTGCGTCGAATGGTGCGCGGTGTGCGTGAGGCGCGAGCGAGGGATGCGACCCACAGGCGGAGATCGGAGAGGGTGGTCGTTTCGGGACAGAGGGGAAAGCGGCGGTCGGATGTGGCGAATTTCTCCCACTGACGCAGATCGGAGCGATAGGCTTCGACAGTCGGCGCCGAGAGCTGCACCTCGGTTGTGATATATTTCAGGAAAGCGTCAATCATCGGCTTAAAAAACTATACTTGATCCTGATTATTACCAAGCGCAATTTAAGCCGAAATTTCTTATTTTGCAAATATACGCCCCGTTTTTTCGCTAACTTTCCAAAAAACGCGGAAACAGAGGGGCTAACAGAAGACCCGAAATGTGGGTTAATTTTCAAGAGCCTCCGATATGGGCCGTCCGGTCCATGCCTGGGGAACGCTGAGGCGGAGGAGAGCTGCAATGGTGGGGGCAATGTCGGTCTGCATGACGGCGCTTTTCAGCCGACCGGTATTGCTGATGCCGGGCCCTGCCATGACAAGGGGTGTTTCCATTTCACGGAGGGTGATACCTCCGTGTCCTTTGTCAATGCCTCCGTGGTCGGAGCTGATGATGAAGACTGTTTCATCATAGATGCCGGCATCTTTGGTGGCCTGAATCAATTGTCCGATCTGTTGGTCGAGATATGTCATGATCTCGTATATCTCCGGGGTGTCGTGCCCGGCTGTGTGACCGACATGGTCGGGGTTGTCATATGTCACGGCAAGCAGCAGGGGCTTGGCTTCCTTGAGGTACCTGACGGCTTCGGCCGTGATCGGGGAGGAGTCGTTGTCCTTTCCTACGGGGACATTTTTATGGAAGCTTATCGACAATGTGTCGGTGAGAAAAGCTATCCCGGGCCATTCATAAATCAGGCCGGTTTCGGCTTCGGGCTTTTGCTCGCGTAGAATTGTGAAAATTGTCGGGAAAATGCCGTTTTTCGACAAGGCAATCGAGGGGATTTCGGGTGAGCGGCTCCCCCATTGGGTGTATCCATGGCCTTCGGTGCCCACGCCCATGAATATCGAGGCCCAGTTGATAGCGCTGCTGGAAGGGAGCACGGAGCGTTTTTTGAGCGTCCACGCCCCGCGGTCCATCAAAGCTTTCACCTGAGGCATATCGGCTTTGGGCATTGTGTAGGCGCCCCATCCGTCGAGGCCGACAAAAACGATGTGTGACGGACGTTTTGCCGACAAGCTCACAGAAAGGAACATCGAAAGGGCAAGCGCGGCAACAGCAAACATTTTTCTCATAGCCGGAACGATGGAAGAGGATACATATAGATACAACAAAAAAATCCGGAAATACACACTCGAAAAACGGGCTATCCGGATTTCCCTTATGGGTTCAAATAAAAAGGCAGTGCGAGGGAACGATTATTCCTCAACGGCGCGAAGCTTCTGCACGTAAACCGCTTTCATCATTTTTTTGCGGTTGGTAACCGACGGCTTCTGGAAAGCCTGACGGCTGCGAAGTTCTTTAACAATGCCGGTTTTTTCAAATTTACGTTTGAATTTTTTGAGAGCGCGTTCGATGTTCTCGCCTTCTTTTACTTGTACGATGATCATTTTTTAGTTTCTATGTTTTTGATGTTAATTATTTGCATTCTTGCTTTTAGCGGGGCAAAATTAACCATAGTTTTTCACATCTCAAAACTTTTTCATTCATTTTCAAAAAAAACCGTTATAAATGCACACTTGGCGATGCGTGAAGGCTCAAAATCAAAGTATAAAATTTGTTGTTATAAGTAGATGTTGAAAAATAGTTTATATCAAATTTTTTGCGTATCTTTGTGTGAACACATAAAGACACACAGCTATCGCAAAAATCAAAGTTATACAACTGACAGACCAGCAACGTCTGCAACTGGAAGATGGCTTTCGCAAGGGCAAGAGCCACGCCTTCCGCATGCGCTGTCGCGCAGTACTTCTGAAATCCTCCGGTCTGACCTCGAAACAGATTGGAGAACAGACCGACATGACCCATATATCAGTCAATTCCTGGGTGAAACGCTTCGAATCCGAAGGAATCAAAGGACTGGAAACACGTCCCGGGCGAGGTCGGAAGCCAATAATGGACTGCTCGGACGAACAGGCCGTACGCAAAGCCATAGAGAACGACAGGCAGAGCGTGAAGAAAGCGAAGGAGGCATGGCAACAGGCTTCGGGGAAAGAAGCCTCCGAGAGTACCTTCAGAGCTTTTTTATCCGCCTTGGCGCGGGATATAGACGTATAAGAAAACGTCCGAAGGGGAAACCCTCGCCGCAGCTCTATGCGTATAAGACCGAGAAGCTGCAAGAACTCGTACAACAGGAAAAAGAAGATCTCATCGACCTCTATTATGGAGATGAATGCCACATCTGCACCGAGGGATATGTGCCATACGGATGGCAGTTTCGCGGCGAGGA
>OHEJ01000683.1_pt1 | contig 11726 bp, 10 predicted proteins | sample 1567261 | NCBI WGS metagenome assembly OHEJ01 (sample SAMEA3879550, study PRJEB24766) | human gut metagenome | biome: human-associated habitat; feature: feces | place: USA | collected 1985/1987 | reverse complement strand
CGTAACGCTGGTCGTGTCCGAGACGGTCTTTGACAAAAGTAATCAGGTCGTTGTTGATCCAGTCGATAGATATTTCTCCGTCTTCGCCTTTCACTTTCTTCTTGAGGATCTGACGATATTCCGGTTTCTCGGTCATTAGTTTACGGATGGTGGCAATGGTCAGTTTCACAATCTCAAGATTGGTTTCTTCGTTGTGGCCGCCTACGTTGTAGACCTCTCCCTCTTTGCCTTCGCGCACAACGAGGTCAATCGCCTTGCAATGATCTTCCACATACAACCAGTCACGCACGTTACTTCCGTCGCCGTAGACAGGCAGATGTTTGCCTTCGAGTATATTCTTGATAATCAACGGAATCAGTTTTTCCGGGAAATGATAGGGACCGTAGTTATTGGAACAACGGGTAATCGTTACCGGCATTTTGTAGGTGTCGTGATAAGCCATGACAACCATGTCCGCACTTGTCTTGGAAGCGCTGTACGGGCTGTGCGGACAAAGCGGAGTTTCTTCCGTAAAGTAGCCCTCGGCTCCGAGTGAACCGTACACTTCGTCGGTAGATACCTGATGGTAGCGCACTCCTTTTCTCCAGGTAGGATATCCCTGTTCGTCCTTGCCTGTGACCCATGCGCGACGGGCAGCGTCCAGCAAGTTTTGTGTGCCCAGGATGTTAACGGAAAGGAACAGCTGTGGATCTTCTATGGAGCGGTCCACGTGCGACTCTGCGGCGAAGTTTACCACATAGTCTATATCATACTCGCCGAACAGTTGGTCGGCCAGGGCGCGGTCGCGAATGTCTCCTTTGACGAAGACACAACGTTTACCGTCGATGTCGTCTTTGATTGTGCCCAAGTTGCCTGCATAGGTGAGGGCGTCGAGCACGATGACTTTGATCTCCTCGTTCTTATATTTGTCGTGGAGGAGATATTTGATGAAGTTGGCGCCGATGAATCCGGCAGCACCTGTCACGAGATAGGTTTTCATTTGTTATGTCTTTTTTTGATATTTCGATTGGTTCCTTTTACGTCCATGCGGACTTTCTTCTCTCTCCCAGCGTGATGACCTCGCAGTCTTTAAACTGCTTGCCATCGACGGTCAGCCTGACGAGTGTTCGTTCTGGTTGCCAGCCCTGCAGACCTGCCGCTCCTGGGTTGATGTGCAGGAGGTTCAGCGTCTTGTCGTGCATCACCTTTAGGATATGCGAATGGCCGCAGACGAAGAGGTCGGGTGGCATGGCATAGAGCGTGTGTGCCACCGACCGGTCGTAGTTGCCAGGATAGCCGCCGATATGCTTCAGCAGTACGTCGGCCTCCTCACAACGGAAGCGTAGCCGTTCGGGATAGCAGCGCCTCACGTCGCCTCCGTCGATATTGCCATGCACGGCACGGAAGATGGGCTTCATCGCCTCAAAGCGGTCCGCTACCTCCATCGATCCGATGTCTCCGGCGTGCCAGATCTCATCACACTCGCCGAGATACTGTTCGTACCTTTCGTCCCAATAGCCATGGGTGTCGCTGATGATACCGATACGCTTCATGGACGTTGGCGGATGAATTGTTCGATAAACTGTGCCGTCTGCTCCATGCCCAGGACGGAGGTGTTGACGCAGAGGTCATAGCTCTCCGCCGCGCCCCACTTCTTTCCTGTGTAGTAATTGTAGTATCCGGCGCGCGTGGCCTCCTTGTTCTGTATGTACTTCTTGGCCTCCGTGCGGCTCAGCCCGTGTCTCTCCGCCACCGCTTCGATACGATCGTTGAGGTCGGCAGTGACGAAGACGTCCACTTTCTCCTTCATGTCGCGGAGAATGTAGTCTGCCGTGCGTCCCACGAAGACGCAGCGACCCTCTTGTGCGGCCTTTCTGATAGCCTCGCTCTGAAACTTGTACAGTCCCTCTTGCGAGAAGTCGCTACTGTAGAAACTCGACTCGCCGAGCAGGGGCACGTGGATGTGGAACCGACTGCGCAGATACTCCTTCGTCTCGTCGTTCTTTTCAAAGAACTTTTCGGAGAAACCGCTCTCCTGTGCGGCAAGGTTGAGTATCTCCTTGTCGTAGAATTTGCAGTCGAATGCCTTGGCAAGCATCTTGGCTATGATCAGACCACCCGATCCGACCTGCCGTCCTACGTTGATGATGAGTTGCTTATCCATTGTTTTGGGATGTTGCTTTCAGTTTAAATTTCCGCATAAAGACAAACATGACCACAGCTGCGATGACAGCTGCGGATGCATCGCTCACTGGCATGGCAGCCCATACGCCGTTCAGACCAAAGAACAGAGGCAGGATGCCGAGCATGGGCAGCAGGATGATAAGTTGTCGGCTGAGGGAGAGGAAAATGCTGATCTTCACCTTTCCGATACATTGGAAGAAGTTGGTGATCACCATTTGGTAGCCGATGATGGGGAAGACGAGCATCACGATACGCATGGCGTTGGCACTATGGCGTATCAGATTCTCGTCGGTGGTGAACATCCGCGCGACGAGTTCCGGACAGAACATGCCGATAGACCAGCCCAATACCATGATACAAGTAGCTCCGATGATGGAGAGTTTCAGCACCCGCATCAGTCGGTCGATCTGTTGGCTTCCGTAGTTGTATCCCGCGATGGGCTGCATGCCCTGGTTGAGTCCGATGACAAACATCACGAACATCATTGCGATGCCGTAGGCGATACCGTATGCGCCTACCGCCAAGTCTCCTCCATAATCGACCAGGCGGTTGTTGATGAAGATCACCACCATGCATGCACACACATTCATGAGAAAAGGTGATACGCCGATACCTATGATGTTCTTCACCAAATCGGCACGTAGGCCATAGATACCTCGCTTAAGGTGTAGCATTTCGTGCTTGTTGCTGAACAGACGAAGCTGGTAGCACATCGCCAGCAACTGGGAGATGACTGTGGCGAAAGCAGCGCCGCGTATGCCCCAGCCAAGCCACCATATAAATAGCATGTCGAGCACGACGTTGATCAATACCGTGAAGATGGTGGCGTACATGGCCTTCTCGGGTTTGCTTGCCGCACGGAGTACTGCGTTCAGGCCCAAGTACATGTGGGTGACGACGTTGCCCAGGAGAATCACCTCCATGTAGCTGCGTGCATAGGGCAGCGTGGTGTCGCTTGCGCCAAAGAAGCGCAGGATGGGGTCGATGAACAGAAGACAGATCAGTCCCAGGGAGATGCCGACGATGAGGTTGAGAGTCACCGTGTTGCCCAGCAGGTTCTCCGCGCCTTCATAGTCGCGTTGTCCCAGTCGGATGGAGATGGCCGTGGAAGAACCGATGCCAACTGCTGCGCCAAACGCACCACTAAGGTTCATGAAGGGGAAGGTGATGGCCAAGCCAGCGATGGCGTCAGGACCAACGATCTGTCCGATAAAGATTCTGTCAACGATATTATACAATGATGAGGCCACCATGGCTACCATGGCGGGCAAGGCGTACTGCCAAAGCAGTCGTCCCACCGGGCGCGTGCCCAGCTCAAGTGTTTTTTGTTTGTTGTCTATTGGCATTTCTGTTTGATTTCAACTTGCAAAAGTACGGCTTTTTATCCGACCACACAAGAGGGGAAGCTGTCCATAACCGTTAAAAAACGCTTTGTTTCCACAACCTCTCCATGGCTGCTTGCGTATCGTTTTGCCTATTTTGCTCTGAGCCCACCTTGTCAACTACGAGCGGCCAAACCCATTCAGTAGGTCGATGATCTGATCCGTCTCGTTGTTGCTCATCGTCTGGTTGCAGGGCAGGGATAGTTCCTCTCGATGGATGCGCTCCGTCACGGGGAGTGAAAAATCTCCCCACTCCGCATAGCAACGTTGGCGATGTGGTGGGATGGGATAGTGGATGAGCGTTTGCACCCCTTTCTCCTTCAAGTAGGATTGCAGGGCATCCCGCTCCGCGCAGAGGATGGGGAAGATGTGAAAGACGTTGTCCTCCTCCCCGTTCAGCCACCGCCTCTTGCCTGGCAGCGTGATGCAAGGGTTGTCGATCTCGCGGTAGAAACGGTCGGCTATCTGTTGTCGACGCTTGTTGTCTTCGTCCAGGTATTTCAACTTCGCGTCCAGCAGAGCCGCCTGTACCTCATCGAGTCGACTGTTGCGGCCCACGTAGTCGAAGACGTACTTTCGTGAGGATCCGTAGTTGCCCAAGGCGCGTACCATCTGTGCCAGTTGGTCGTCATTGGTCGTCACGGCTCCTGCGTCTCCCATGGCTCCTAAGTTTTTGCCTGGATAGAAACTGTGGGCAGCAGCATTGCCCAGGGACCCCGTCCGCTTGTTTCCGTAGCGGCAACCATGAGCCTGTGCGTTGTCCTCTATGAGCAGCAGGCCGTGGCGTAGGCACTGTTCCGCTACTTCGTCCGTATAGGCGCAGCGACCATAGAGGTGCACCAACAACAGGGCCCGCGTGCGGTCCGTGATGTGGCTTTCGATGAGGCGCTCGTCTATCTCCAAGGTCTCGTAGTCGGGCTCCACCAGTATGGGTTGCAGTCCGTTCTCCGTGATGGAGAGGATGGAGGCCACAAAGGTGTTGGCTGGCACCAGTATCTCGTCGCCGTCATGCAGCACGCCCAGTTCCTTGTAGGCACGGAAGATGAGCGTCAGCGCATCCAGCCCGTTGCCGCAGCCGATGCAATGACGTGTGCCGATAAAGTCGGCATAGTGGCGCTCGAAGCGTTCCGTGGCCTGCCCGTGCAGATACCATCCGCTGCGGACCACTTTCTCTACGGCTTCCACGATCTCCTGCTCATGCAGGGCGTTGATTTTCTGTAATGATAAGTATTCTATCATGCTTTTATACAAGACAAGATGTTGGGTCTCCCGTTGTCGGACAGCCTTTCTTTCAGTCCGTTATGGTTCCCACTCGTAGGTGTCGTAGCAGACGCCGCGTCCTCCGAATCCTTCTTTTTGGAATATCAGATGCTCGTTGAGCACACGTCCGCCCTCCTCTGTCGATTTGCCGAAGTCGAGATAGATACCCTCGCGATAGCGACGGTTGATCAGTTCGTCGAAGAGCAGGTCGAGTGCACCATGCGCTTTTCCCTCCTTCGTCGAGGCGATATATTGCGTGTGGACCACCTGTCCAGTGTCGAAGACCCATGTTCCTCCTACCGGTTCTTTCTCCTTATTATATATAAGGTATAGGTGTATCTGCTGGGAAAACCGTCCTTGCAGCAGGCGCAGCTCGTCGAGCGAATGGACCGGGTGGGTGTGGTGGCGCGAGGCGAGGTTGTCGTCGAGCATCTGCCAGAAGGCAGCCAAATCACCGCTCTCTTCCATGTAGAGTCCCTCGCGCAGGGCCTTTCTTAGTCCCGACTTCCGCGACTCTGTGAAGCGGAGCGGTTGTTGCAGCAGGATGGTGGAGGATATCTCCCGTGTCAGCAAGCGGGCGTGGCAGACCTGTGTCAGCGCATAGAGGTCTTCTTCGGCGGGCAGCCGATGGTAGATCCATGGCATCGCCTTGTAAGTCACTCGCCTCACCCCCTCGTTCCGGAGCCATGCGTTGAGTGTGCCGAAGGCCTCCATGACTCCCTCCGCCGTCGCCTTGGCGTCTGTCAGTAGTCCTCCGTAGGTCAGCCCCTGGTGGGAGTGGAGCGTATCGCCGACGCGGTTGGCGGGCAGCAAGGCATAGATGCGCCCTTTGCGCAGGATCATCAAGCTGCTATCCGCGAAGCGGTCGCTATGGTAGTCCATGAATCGGCGGTCGAAGAGGAATGTGCCATTCTTCGACCGAGCCACGAAGTCATTCCAAGCCTGCTCGTGCGAGGGCTCATAGCGCTTTATCTCGAACATCCTTTGTACTTGAGAAATTCCTCGTAATCGTAGATGTAGTCCTCTGGCTCATACAGTTCCGAGGCCAGACAGAGGCAGACTGCTCCCGTAGAGAAGTCGTCGAGGGTGCGCCAGATGCCTGGCGTGATGAGCAGACCCTCCCACGGGTGGTTGAGCAGATAGCTCTGCCGTTCCTTGCCGTCATCGAGATTGACGGTGAAACTACCACTCAAGGCCACGATCAGTTGGTACAACTGCTTGTGGGCATGTCCGCCACGGCTTTCGCCGCCAGGTACGTCATAGACCCAGTAGGCCCGCTTTACCTCGAACGGCACGTCTTTCAACTGTTCTGCCACGGTGAGATTGCCGCGTCGGTCCGTGATCTTCGATAGCGGAATGATTTTTCCAAGCATCCTTTGCTGTCCTCCGTTGCTGCGTTCTTATTTCTTCATATAGGGGTCTGTGCCGAGCACCGTCTGTGCCACCCGCTTGGCTTTTTCGCGCAAGGCGTTGATGTCCGACCCCACCTCGTCGTAGCAGAGTGCCACGCCCATGCGCCTTCCGACGTGTGCGGTCGGCTTGCCGAAGATGCGCACCCGCGTGCGGTCTTCATGGCAAAGTGCGTCGAGTTGGTAGTCGAGTGGCTCCTCGCTTTCCACACCCGAGAGGATCACGGCCGATGCGCCGTTGTGCTCCAGATGGATGGCGGGGATGTCGAGGCCGAGGATGGCGCGCAGGTGGAGTTCAAACTCGCTGAAGTTGGTGCTGTGTGAGAGTGTCACCATACCTGTGTCGTGGGGACGCGGGCTGAGCTCTGAGAAGATGACCTCTCCCTTCTTCGTCAGGAAAAACTCCACACCCCACAGTCCGTAGCCCGTCAAGGCGCGTGTCACCTCGTCGGCGATATGCTCTGCCTGTTTCAGCGCCTCGGCAGGGAGGGCAAACGGCTGCCAGCTCTCGCGGTAGTCGCCACCTTTCTGTATGTGGCCGATGGGCGGGCAGAAGAGGGTCGGGCCGTGCTTCTGTGTCACCGTGAGGAGCGTAAACTCCGAGTCGAAGTCGATAAACTCCTCGATGATGACCTCGTGCACGTCGCCGCGTGCTCCCTCCATGGCGTCCTTGTAGGCTTGCTCTAGCTCGTCGTCGTTGTGGACGTAGCTCTGTCCGTGACCACTCGACGACATCAGCGGCTTCACCACACACGGGAATCCGATCTCGTCGGCAGCCTTCTTAAACTCGTCGAACGTCTTGGCATAGAAGTATTTGGCCGTCCGTAGTCCCAGTTCCTTGGCAGCAAGGTCGCGGATGGCGCGGCGGTTCATAGTGTAGTTGACTGCCTTGGCCGAGGGGACGACCTGTATGCCCTGCTCCTCCATCTCGAAGAGACGCTCGGTACGGATGGCCTCGATCTCGGGCACGATGATGTCGGGGCGGTGGCGGGCCACGACCGCTGCCAGGGCGTCTCCGTCCAGCATGCTGAAGACCTCGCGCTCGTCTGCCACTTGCATGGCGGGTGCATTGTCGTAACTGTCGCAAGCGATGACGTACTGGCCGGCACGCTTGGCAGCGATGGTAAATTCCTTGCCCAATTCACCTGAGCCTAACAATAATATCTTTTTCATATTTTGCTTTGTTTTCTTCTTCGCCGTGTACTGATTTCTTATGCAAAGATAGTGCAAACCGAGCGCAGAACGTCAAGCTTGCTTGCTCGTTATGCCGAGGTGCAGCCTATCTTCTGCAAAGATAGGCTTTTTTTTTGAGAATCCAATCAGTAGGCGTATGTTTTTGCAGCTTGTGGTGCTATTCCTCCACTTTCGATCGGATTCGGCCTTGCGCCAGGTGGGTTTCGATGAGGTCGCCTGGGCGAAGCTGCTTCGCGTCTTTCACCACCTTTCCTTCATGGAGCGTCAGACTGTAGCCGCGCTTCAGCAGCAGGCGCGGGTCGAGGGCGCGGGCTTTCTGTTCCAGCAGGTCGAGATGGTGGTGCTCTTTCATCAGCCGTCTTTCCAAGGGAGGCTGGAGGTTGGTGGCAAGCAGGCTGAGGTGATGTCTCTCGTCCTTGAGCCTCTGTTCCACGCTATGCGTCAGCCGGTCGCCCAGGTGGGCGAGGCGTGCCTCCTGTCGCACCTTGACGACGGAGAATAGCGACGTGATGGTAGCGGAAAGTGTGTGCAGTCGCTGCTTCTCTGTCGTCATGCGTTCCTTGGCGTAGTGAGCGACGAAGTCCTGTGCGCTCATCACCTTGTCGTAGGTCGTCTCCAGATGGTCGATGAGGAAGGCGGCAGCTGCCGTCGGCGTCTTCACCCGTGTGTGCGAGACGAAGTCGATGACGCTTTCGTCGCGCTCGTGGCCGATACCCGTGATGATGGGCAGAGGGAAGTTGGCTACGTTCTCTGCCAGTGCCAGCGAGTCGAAACCGCTCAGGTCCGCCACGGCTCCTCCGCCTCGGATGATGACCACCACGTCGAAATGGTCGGCTTCGTCAAAGATGGCGTTGAGGGCCTCGATGACAGATGCTTCCACGGTCTCGCCCTGCATGGTGGCGGGGAAGAGGCGGGTGTCAAACTTCAGTCCCCTCTCGTTGTGCTCCAGTTGGTTCTTGAAGTCGCCGTAGCCTGCTGCCGTCTCGCTGCTGACGACGGCGATACGCTGGGCAAAGACGGGCAGGGGGATCTGCTTGTTGAGGTCTATCACGCCCTCTTCCTTTAGTATGCGCAGGATCTCCTGCCGATGGCGCATCATGTCGCCGAGAGAATACTCGGGATTGATGTCTTCCACAATCCAGGAGAAACCGTAGAGCGGATGAAATTGTGCGCGTACTTGCAGCATCACCTTCATCCCGGCACGGAGCGGCCGCCCCGTCACCCGCTCGAAATACGGGCGCATCACGCTCCAGCGGTTGCGCCAGCAGCGGGCCTGCGCCTGTGCCACTGGCGTGTTACGCCCCTCGTCCTTCTCCACGAGGCTCATATAGCAATGGCCCCCGCGCTCCCTCACCTCTGAGAGTTCGGCCTCCACCCAGTAGCAGCGGCTTAGGGTCTGGCCTATCACCTCCCCGACGAGGGTGTTGAGTTCCAGCAGCGACAAGGTTTTCATGACCTTTTCCATTTTTAGTTTTTTATCCCACCCAGAAGATATACGCGAGGCTGATGCTGCTGATGCTGATCCAGAGCAATACGCCCTGCACCAACGGTCTGACGCCCACGCTGCGGAGCGTCTCGCGGGTGAGCGAGGCGCCGATGAAGAAGAGCGAGAGCGTGATGAGGTGCTTGGCGAGTTTGTTGATGGCGCCACTAAACTGGCTACCCATATTGGCTGCCGTCTCGCCGATCATCGAGGCGTTGCTCAGCACGTAGGTGTTGAAAAGGATGGCGACGATAAACCAGAGGATAAATTTCGGTACGCAACTGTACCACGGTTTTGCTTTTCCCTCAGCCTGGGCGAGGGTCTGACGGAAGAAGAACGGGGTGACCAGGGCCAGGACCACGATCCAGAGCGCACGCGTCAGTTTGATGGTCGTTGCCACTTCGAGTGCGCTCACTCCTTGCGAGGCGATCCAGTCGGGGTGCATCTGGTCGTAGGCCGCGCCGGCTCCCACGACGGAAGAGGTGTCGTGGATGGCGATGGCGGCCCACATGCCAAACTGCTTCATCGTCATGCCCAGGGCGTCGCCGATGTAGGGAAAGAGAAAGAGGGCGATGCCATTGAGCACAAATACTACGCCGAGGGCCACGCTCATGCTCTCCGCCTTGGCCTTGATGATTGGACCGACAGCAGCAATGGCCGAACCACCACAGATGGCCGTGCCCGAACTGAGCAGATAGCTGGTCTGCGAATCCACGTGGAGCAGTTTGCGGCCAAAGAACCAGCCCAGTCCCAAGGTGCCAAAGACACTTGCGATGGTGAAGATCATGCCCTCGCTGCCCGAAGCCAGCGCCTTATCGACGTTCATGCCAAAGCCCAGTCCGATGACGGAATATTGCAGTAGCTTCTTCGACATGGTCTTGTTGAATGTTGGGAAAGCCTTGCCCAGCAGCAGCGCAAAGGCGAAGCCGATAGCCAGCGCGACAGGCGACGACACCCAGTGGGCCGCCCACTTCAGACCGCCAAGGTCCGTATGAAACACTTCTTCAGTAAAGCCCAATAGCAGCGAGGCGCCGATGATGACCACGATGGCTACATAGCAAATCTCATTTCTTTTCATTTCTCTCTTTTAGTTTTTCTCTCGAAATCCATTACGCATCCCGAATTCTTTTTCTCATCTCATATTTCTTTTCCTCTTCTTGAATTCTATGGCACGTGGATCTCGCAATGCTGATGCAAAGGTAGCGATATTTTGTGAAATAGGGATGAATCGAGCGGTCTGACCTGCATGTTTTGCCCCTTTGAGCGCATTCTCTGACATAAAATGCCTAATTTTGCATTCTCTAATCAAAGGAAAAGAGAAAATGATAATAGATAAGATTGAAAATCTGGCCCGCTATGTGGCCCTCAACCCGCTCTTTGCCGACGTGGTGGCTTTTCTTCAGCACCACGACCTGCGGACCCTGCCCAATGGCAGTCATTCCATCCATGGCGACCGTCTCTATGTCAATGTGGAGGACGACCTCGGGAAGCGTAGGGAGGAGGCTGCCGTGGAGTATCATCGCCGGATGGTGGATATCCAGATGCCGCTCAACATCCCCGAGACCTACGGCTTTGTGCCCGTAGATGACCTTCCCCCGCTCCCCTTCGACGAGGATCGCGACTTTGCCAAGTCCGATGGTCTTCCCGTTCGCGGATTCATTACCCTCAAGCCGGGCGAGTTTGTCATCTTCTTCCCCGAGGACGGCCATGCCCCCTGCATTGCTGACGGGCTCATCCACAAGGCCGTCTTTAAAGTGGCGGCGGACTAAGAAGTTACTATACCGAAGTTTCGCAAGTGGTTCAAGAACGGGCTGAAGGCCCAAAAGCTCCTAGCCCAGGGCATCGCCCTGGGTATAATAGCAATCAGCAAGGCGCCCTGTAAGGGCAAAAGCCTTATATATTGCCTGGATTTTTAAAGCTTTTGCCCTTACAGGGCGACAGGTTTGCGTCCGTAATAACCCAGGGCGATGCCCTGGGCTAGGAGCTACTGCCCTTTCAGGGCGTGTGGAGCTTACATGCGAAAGTTGAGCTACTATATATATAAGGAGAACATCATCAAGTAAGGATAACACAAAGTATGATAAAGAACATCTATTTCGACATGGGCGGCGTCATCTTCGACCAGAATACCGAAGAGGCGTTCCGCCGTTTCAGATCACTCGGTATTGACACCGATTATTATATGGGAGTCTATGGTCAGCGCGACTTCTTCCTCGATTTGGAGACAGGCCGCATCGATGCTGACACGTTTTGCCAGCGTGTGAGCGAGGTGGTAGGCCATGCGGTCTCACGGGAGCAGGCCCGCGACTGCTGGCTGGGCTTCTGCGATGGCGTCCCTGTCGAGCGGCTGGACGACCTTGTGGCTTTGCGCGGCTCCTATCGTCTGGGTTTGTTGAGCAATACCAATCCTTTTATGATGGAATTTATGCGTAGTGGTGCTTTCTCCGATCGCAAAAAGTCCATTGCAGACTATTTCGACGTCCTCTTCCTCAGCTACGAGATGCGGATCTGCAAGCCCGATGCGGAGATCTTCCGTCAGGTGCTGCAGCGCGAAGGGGCCAAGGCCGAGGAGTGCCTCTTTGTTGACGATAGTCGCAAGAATACGGATGCGGCCAAGGCGCTGGGGTTCCAGGTGCTGACGGTTGCTACCAACGAACCCTGGATGCCGAAGTTGCGCCAACTGCTGGATCTGTAGTTTCGGCTATATCCCACGAACCATCGGATCAACAAAAAAGAGGTTCTTCCGGAAAATGGAGTGATGCAACGTGGACACATGGAAAACAACTTGAACAACTTTTACAACAAGTAACAACTCTTTCGGTAAGCCATGAGCAG
>OHEJ01000680.1_pt1 | contig 11748 bp, 8 predicted proteins | sample 1567261 | NCBI WGS metagenome assembly OHEJ01 (sample SAMEA3879550, study PRJEB24766) | human gut metagenome | biome: human-associated habitat; feature: feces | place: USA | collected 1985/1987 | reverse complement strand
TTCGACGGCTGCAGTTTTTGACAATACCTGCAGAGGTGCCTCATGGCGCTTGATGTTCTTAAGTTCCATGCCCTTAGCCTTGCCTCGCCAAACAAAAATGTCGTTCTTGTCCTTGATTTTGGATAATATCATCAGCTTGTCGCCTATCTCAAGAGTGGTGTGACCTCTTGGGATTATCAGCTCGGTTTCATTGCGGATAATAGAAATAATATTGAGCGTCAGCGGTATTTCCATTTCCATAAGCGGAACGTTCTGAAGCGTAAAGGTGTTGTCAAGCACTATCTCGAAAACGCCTGCATTTCCTGCGCCGAGAGGAAGAAGTTCCTTTATCTTGCCGCTGTCTATCTCACGCTCAAGCTGACCTGTAATGTTATCGGTAGAGCTTACAACTATATCTACGCCAAGTTTCTTGAGTGCCTCAACGTTTTTGGGGTTGTTTACCTTTGCTATGGTCTTTTTCACCTGATAGAGCCTTTTTGCAAGCTGGCAGGCAACAAGGTTATCCTCGTCACGTCCTGTCACGGCAATAACGCTGTCGGCATCGGCAACTCCCGCCTGTTCAAGCACGGAAACGCTTGTGCCGTCACCCTTTATTACGGTTATGTTAAGGTCGTTTGCAAACTTCTGGCAGGCTTCCTTTTCCTTTTCAACAACGGATACATCGTATCCCTTTTCAATAAGAACTTTGGTCAGATAGTAGCCTATCTTTCCGCCGCCTATTATAAGCGAGTGCATTTTACAGATCCTTTCTGTCGTTTATGTCAGATGGCTTTTGAGAATATCAGCTTGTCGCCCTCTCTCATAACAACGTTATAATTATTCACTATTTCCATCGTGCTGTCTGCCCTGATTATCGCATACAGCGTTTCGTTCTCCTCATATTCTATGTCAACGGGGGTCATGCCGATAAATTCCTTAGGTATCTCCATTGTGGTGAAACGCACCATATGCGAGCCGAAGCTGACGTATTTTTCTTCCAGCATGGGCTTTATCGCAGAGCATATTGCTTCAACTGTGAGCTTTGTCGGGCAGACCGTTTCAAGTCCGAAATGGGCGAATATATCTCCTCTTTCGGGGTCAAGGATACGGCTGACGACCTTCTTTACTCCGTAAACCTCCTTTGCAAGCTGTGACACCATTATGTTGGTGTTGTCATCGTCCGTAACGGCGCATACGACATCACAGCTTTCAATGCCCGCCTTTTTGAGATTATCCTGATCTATCGGCACACCGCATAAAAGACTGCCCTTGAAATCAGGCTCAAGCATTTTATCCGCTTCCGCCGCCGTCCTTGCTATTACCGAAACGTCTATGCCCTCATCGCACAGCGTGTTTGCAAGACGTGAGCCTACCTTACCGCAACCGACTACCAGTACGTTCATTAAAAATTCAACTCCTCTCCGGCACGCAGGTACTGCAACCTGTCACCGAGTATATCCTTCATTGTTTCATAGCCTTTTCTTCCTGTGTTATGGCAGGTGTATATACTGCCTGTGCGAAGCCCTGACAGCTCCTCCGCCGACTTTGCTATATGGCTTTGCTGTACGGTCTGTTTTCCGAGCCTGTTTGTATAGGCAAAGCAGCCGACTACAGACAGAACCGGAGCGTCCCACAGCCTTTTCGCCGTATTTATCATACCTGCGATGCCCATATACGCACCGCCTGTTATCAGCACGAAGCCGTCACGTCTTCTGCCGGGGAAACATACGGCAAAGCATTCTCCCGAAAAATCATCCGGCACATAAAAGCCCTTTTTCCTTATATAAAAATGCCTGTCGGCTTCGGCGGCCTTATCCTTCTTTTCTGCGGCGACAAGATAGAAGTCCTTGCATACCTCTGTGAAGCGTTCAAAACGGAACGTGTTGTATCTGTCGCTTCTGTAGAACGATTGAGGAAGTCCGCTTCGTACTCTGAGCAGTTTTTCCTTCACGGCACAATCGGCCGCTTCGTCCTCTCTTATAAAAATGCGTATATTTCTGTTCTTTCGCACCGCTGTTTCAACGCCGCCCGTGCAATCATCGGCATTTACGGGGATTATAAGCGTATCCGCCTTATCCGCCGGTATGCCAAGACGCTCTGCGTTGCTGAGATACAGAGCAGACGCTCCCGTGCCGAAAAGAATTATGTTCCTGCCGTGTTCGATATAAAGGCATATTCCGTACTCGGAAAACAGCTTTGAATCGGCTGTTTCATCGTCGGACAGAGATACTATCCTCAAAAGCGTCATTCCTTTCTCTGCAATCGTAATCTTATTAATATATTATCACATATCCGTCTTAACTTCAAGCATATAAAGCCGCAGAACAAAAAAATGACGGCAGAATGTTACTTCTGCCGGTAAAATTCAAATGAAACGAAACAAACTTAAGTAAGGAATAAAAATGAAAATCAGATATTCAACTGTTGCCGGTAGCAAAAAAGGCAAACAGCGAATAAGCAAAAAATTATCAGCTCAGTATCTGCATAAGCCGCTCGATAAGCATACCTATCTGAGGCTTTGAGAACTGTTCGTCCGCACCTACTGAAAGTCCCTTCTGATACATCTGCTCGTTTATGAGCGAGGAGAACAGGAAAACGGGTATCTTTTTAAGTGTGGGGTCGGATTTTATGAGCTTTGTAAGGTGGTGTCCGTCCATCTGGGGCATCTCAATATCGGTTATAACTGCGGCTACGCAATTTGTAACATCGCCGTTGTAGCCCGAAAACTGAGATATGTAATCCCACGCCTCTTTTCCGTTGGGGAAAGAGCGGATCTCCTTAAAGCCTATATCCGAAAGGCTGTTTACTATCATCTTGTTGAGGAACTGTGAATCCTCGACTATTACGATATGCTTTTCAGCTGTCACTGCCGTAGCCTTTGCATTTTCGGCACCCTTGAGATCAAGTCCTGCCGCCTTGTTTATATCGCTTACTATCTTCTCAAAGTCAAGGATAACAAGAATCTTTCCGTCGACCTTTGCTATACCGGTAGCTATGCCGGTATTCGAATCGCCCGAAACCTGAGGGGGCTTTTCGATAGCTGTCCAGCCTATGCGCTGTATGCCCTGCACTGCCGTAACGTGAAAGCCTACATCCATTCCGTTGAACTCGCAGATTATGAATAATCCTCTTGCGTTCTCCGGCTTTTCGGTGCCTAACACCTTATGTAAGTCGATAACGGTAATCAGCTTGTCACGGGGCATAAATACGCCCTCTATCTCATCGGGTGCCTGAGGCATCGGGACAAGCTCCTGTTCCATCATTATTTCACGGACCTTGGCAATGTTTATGCCATAGGAATTTCCGCATACATTAAATTCTAAAAGCTCCAGCTCGTTAGTACCGCTTTCAAGCAGTATGCCGGTATCATTTGCACTGTAAGCTGCCATAATATACACCTTCCGTTGCCATTCTAATCTTGAACTGATTTTTATTATACACCATATCCACAAAAAAGTAAATAGATGAGTTTGATTTTTAGTTAAAAACAACCAAGTTTTGAGGTTGGATTTGTGATTTTGCACAAGGCGAAGCAATAGCCGAGGCAATGTTTCGCAGGTCAGATACACCTGCAAAACGTGATTATAAAGAAAAAATTTCATTGCCTGCCATCCGATACGTTCGGACGGCTCTGCGCAAAGCCTTATATCAGCCTATAAATTCCTTTATAAGCGAATTTTCGGGGACTGCCTCCGGCGGAACCTCTTTTATCAGCGACAGGAATCTGGGCAACTCGCTGTAGCGGTTGACCTGTCTTATACATTCGTCAAAATCATTGTCGCAGAGCTTCGCAAGCACGCTTCGGTATACCGAAAGCTCATACGGGAAGAATGTATCTATATCGAAATCCGCAAGGTGCTTATACGGCATTATATAAAGGCTTTCGCCACGCTGTACGCTGGGGAACTGTTCTATCGTCCTGTGATAATCCCTTCCTCTGAACAACTTGTCACGGGAGAGCCTGCGGATAAGGCGTATCTTTGACGGGTGGAGAAGTCCGCCCTTTTCATCGGCTATTCTTGTACGGACGCTGACATAGATAAACGTTGCGCTGTCGTGCATCTTGCCCGTAACATCGGGATTGAGCGCATGGATGCCCTCTATTATAACTACCGTGTTGCCGTCGCATCGTATTACGTTGCCGTGCTGTCTTGAATTATCGGCAAAATTGAATTTAGGCAGTCTTACCTCGCCGCCTGCCGCCAGAGTACGCAGATCTTTTTTCAGAAGCTCGCAATCGACCCTTGCAGGCGCTTCAAAGTCTACCCTGCCGTTTTCATCGGGCGGTATAACTCCCGGCACGAAATAATCATCCATAGATATGACTATCGCCTTAATACCCTTTTTCACAAGCGCATCCGCTATGCGATATGCCGTTGTTGTTTTGCCCGAACCGGACGGCCCCGACAAAAGCACCAGCGGCTTTTGTTTGTGGCACTGTGCTATGCTGTCTGCCGCCGCCGCTATATTATCCGAATACTGCTTTTCGGAGGTTCCGATGAATGTATCAATATCTTCCGCACGGCGATTAAGCTCACCGAGCGTAATTATCTTTATCTGCTTTTTGTCCTGCTCAGTATGTAACAAAAAAACACCTTCCGTTGTGATAATAAATTTAGTGATGGACAGAAATATCATACCACAACGGAAGGCTTATTTCAAGCGTTAATTATAAATCGTTATTCTCACGCATTTTAAAGCAGCTTTGCGTAAAGCCCTCCGGATTCCGATAGTTAAGCGCTAATTTTGCTGAATTTCTGCAATTTATGTCGAAATTGTTGACTTTGTAGAACTTAAAACGTATAATTATAATGAATAACGGTGTGTAAATACGTCTTATATGTATGATCAAAACCGATAAATAAGGAGAGAAAAATGATTACTTGTAAAAATTGCGGCAGTCAGCAGGCAGACGGCAATGTATTCTGCGATATATGCGGAAACCGACTGGAACCTCAGCCTCAGCAGATTCCCCCTCAGCCTCAGCAGATTCCCCCTCAGCCTCAGCAGATTCCTCCTCAGCCTCAGCAGATTCCTCCTCAGCCTCAGCAGATTCCCCCTCAGGCTCAGCAGATTCCTCCTCAGGCTCAGCAGATTCCCCCTCAGCCACAGTTCAATTCGAAGCCGGCTTATGCAGCTGCAGGAGGAGCGGCAGTAAAGTCTGCCGGTAATAAGAAGTTACCGCTTATAATTGCAGTGTGCGCTGCGGCAATCGTTGTCGTTCTCATTGTGCTTGCTTTTGTATTCCTGTTCAAAGGCGGCTCAAATCAAAGCTATCTCTATTTTAAAGATAACGCATTATGCGTAGCAACGGGTAACAACGCAGGCAACGAGGTTTCCGACCGTCTGACAGATTCCATAAGCGACAGTTCTTACAACTATAAATACAAACTGAGCAATGACGGCTCTAAAATTTTCTACATAGATAATGATGCATTATACTGGAATGTTACAAACGACAAGAAATCCGCTCCGACGAGAATCGCTTACAATGTACTGAATTATAATGTAGACGAAAATGGAAATAACGTACTCTTCCTTACAAACGCCTACGATCTGTACAAATACGATCTCGGCAAGGATTCCAAGGAAAAAGTTTCATCGAATGTTTCGTCCGGTTACGATTATGACGATTCTTTCAATAAGATCGTTTTCCTTTCTAACGACAATGTTCTGTATTTGATAAACGGCAATGCCGACAAAGAAAAGATAGACAGCGATGTTTCTTCATGGTACGCCAACAGCGATTACACAACTTTCTACTACTCAAAAGACGGCTCTTTCTATAAGAAAAACACAGGAAGCGATGATAAGACAAAGCTCGTTTCCGATATTTATTCTATCTGCAATGTATATCCCGAAAGCGGCAAATTCTATTACACAAAGAAAAATGAGATCGTTGTCAATTATTCCGATATGGTAGCTGACGATCTTGCGGCTTCCGACGCTCAGATTAAAGAGCCTAAAGAACCCGAGTATCCCAAAAGAGCCGATTATCCCGACTATCCTTTCTTCTTGGATTATGACGATGACAAGAAATATGACAATGCTGTAAAGGAATACGAGAAAAAGGTCAAGGAAATTGACGACGCCTACGACAAGGCTTATAAGGAATACGAAAAGGCATATAATCAATACTGGGAAGACAGGGATGCGTACCGTGCAAAGCAGTCTCGTGACGAACTCAGAGAAGAAATAAAGAACAATAGCACGACTATCACGACATATTCTCTTTACTACTACAACGGCAGTGAAGAAAAGCTGATCGATGACAATTACGATAATAGTATCTGGTACCGCGTAGGCTCTGATGAAGGTGAAACGCCTGTATTTGCTTACAGACGTTCGGCTTACACCGGTGAATCGGGAGCAAAATTAAAGCTGTCGGAAATAAGCAGTATTTATGACATAGAATCCAAAATAAGCGATTCTTCATACAGCAGTACATCCGATGTAGGTAAATTTTTCGTAACGGAAGATAAGATAAGCGAATTACCGTCGGATATCAATGGCAGTATAGCTGTTACAAACGGCGGAAAAACATTATACTATGCGCTTGATGAAAAAACAGAAAGCAGCAGCAATTATTCGCTTTACAAAGCTGATATATCGGGCGGTTCCATATCGGACGGCGTTAAGATATCAGACAACATAAGTTCTTTACTTATGATCACCGATGACGGAAAAGCAATTTATGTAAATAAGCCGGAAGGCAGTACCGATAGTTCAAGCGGCTATGACCTCTACATAGACGACAAGCTTGTTGACAGCGATGTATATGCAAATTACCCCGTATATTACTATGACAATGCTCTGTACTACGCAACGGATTACAGCTCGACAAGCCAAAAAGCAACACTGAAATGCTATAAATCCGGTGAAAGCACGAAGATTAAGGATGATGTTTCGATATACTCTGTACTTACAGACGGATCGGTTATTTTCATTTATGATTACAGCATAACAAGTATGAGAGGCGAATTGTACAGATACAGCGGAGGAAATCCCGAAAAGATCGACGACGATGTACAGTCGATTATTCACATCAATAATGATAAAATTCAGATCGGTGTGGTATATTAACAGGCAATAATGCACCGATTAACAGATTGAAAACCACGCTGCAGACGTTGAGAAACACACGCAGACAAGGAAAATGCTCCGACAGGCGTACAAAGGTACGTTGAGGAGCGGTTGACGCAGTAAGCAAAAATGCTTTCGCACAGCCGTAAAAAACGGCTGTGCGAATTTTTTCTTATCAGATTTTTTATTTGTATCAGATTACTTTTTTTGCATTTTTGCGGTGCGTGGGTTTATCGACAGTCTGAGCACGTTGCTCTTTTGAGCAACGTGCTTCTTTTCTTTTTCCCGTAAAATGCGATCATGCCAAACGCCGCACAGCAATGAAAGCTGTTTTCTTAAATCCGTTACAGCATTACAGATCGTCTGCGTCCTGTATCGGCTTCTCGTAAATATTGTCACTTACGCCCGTATAACTGCCGTTCGGGTCAAATTCCGAGCTTCTCAGCGCCATAACACCGAGTGCTCTTCTCATTATCCTTGCAGTATCGCTGTAACCCGTGTTTTTTCTTTTCTGCAACGATTCATCACGTTTAAAATCCATTTTCTTCTCCTTTCGGCTGTCGAAAAATATCCGACAATAATATTATCTTCATCACGATAAAAAATAATTAAGCAATTTTTTCAATAAACGTTGTGAAAAATTCGTGAAAGGTTGCTCCAAGCCTTTATTTTGCTTGCAAAAGAAGTCGGTTTATGTTATACTTAATCTGCATATCTGTATGCAGATACAAGAAAATTACAGAGGTATCATAATGGGAACAGCTTCAAACGAAGAAATTATATACGGTAAAAATGCGGTCACAGAGGCTCTCAAAGCCGAAAAGCCGATAGACACCGTCTTTGTGCTTAAAGGTACTCAGGGAATGAATCAGATTATCGCCCTCTCCAAAAAGCAGGGCATCGTTATAAAGGATGTCGGAGAAGATAAACTGAAAGCTATGTGCGGCGACAAGCACGGCGGCGTTGCGGCGACATTATCCGCCGTTTCATACTGCACGGTAGAGGATATTCTGGCAAATGCCGAAAGCAAGGGCAACCCGCCTTTTATAATTATATGTGACGAGATACAGGATCCTCATAACCTCGGCGCAATAATCCGTACCGCAGAAGCGTCCGGCGCAGACGGAGTAATTATTCCGAAAAGACGCAGTGCAACGGTAAATTCAACAGTATTCAAGACCTCTGCGGGTGCTGCCGCATGGGTAAAGATAGCAAGGGTATCAAACCTTGTCGATACAATAAAAACACTTAAAAAGAACGGCGTATGGATATACGGCGCAGAGGCTGACGGAACACCCATAGCGAAAGCTGACCTTTCAGGAGCGGTGGCACTCGTTATCGGAAGTGAAGGCTTCGGACTCGGAAAACTCGTAAGGGAAAACTGCGACGTTGTGCTGTCGCTTCCCATGTTCGGTAAGGTAAACTCGCTCAACGCATCGGTATGCGCAGGCATACTCATGTATGAAGCAGTAAAATACAGATAAAACAGCGAACTCATTATATTAAAATGAAAGGACGCTACAATATGGCTGATTATTCAATAGACGACATTTTAGCGGAACTTGACGCAAAGAAAAACGGTAGCACGAAAAGCGACAGTGCGTCATCACACGAAGACGGTGCACCTGTAAAGCATCACGATATCAGTGCGACCGCAATAATCGAAGGGCTTGACGGAAGCAACGACGGGGTATATCTGCGTGAAAAAGACGGCAACACGGAAAACGTTGACGCAGAATACATAAATGAAACCGAAAGCGATTCTGACGAAAACGATCACAAAAATACGGACAGCGCAGATCACACAGGCAAAAACGATAATTCCTTTGTCGCTTCCGATATTGATGAAATCAAAAGTGATGTTGATAAGGTTCTGAGCGAAACGGATAACTTTGTGATATCGGACGAAAGCAGTGAAATAGACATCGGCGAGCGCACCGCAAGCGCAAAAGCCGAATCCGAAGCCAAAAAAGCTCCTGTAAAGGAGGAAAAGCCCGCCGAGCCCGTGCATGAAATAAAAAAAGAAATCATCAGCGATGAAGAAAAGCGCAGAATGATGCTCGAAAAGGAACGTGAAAACACCGATCCCGACGATATGCTGGCACTTGTAAATCCTCTTGAGGTCAAGGAAAAGGTAAACGAGCAGGTAAAGGAAAAAGAGCTTGTTTCCGTTGCGGAGCTGAGTAATATGTATGCGGGAAACACGCAAGGCATAGCAGGCGACGATCTGAAAGCCATAGCGCCGAGAAAGACCTCTATTGCCGAAAAAATAAGCGATACCGCAGATGTTTCGGAAAAGCCTGTTTCGGATACGGAAAGCGAGGACGCTCCCGTAAAGGAATACAAAGGCAAAAAAACCACCGATAATCTTATTGAGAAGCTGAACAGAAACCTTGCACAGCAACGCAAGGAAAATATGAAAGCACACCGCACGATAACACTGAATACCATAAGCGGCGATAAGACTACTCTTCCACATCCGCTGAACATCGACTATCAGAAACAGATAATCGAAGCAACAGGAGCTATCCCGACAGAAAATCCCGCAGTGGAGGAAGAAAAGCAGGCTGGGCTTGCGGCGGCAAAAAAGCATAAGCTGAAGGACTTTGTGCTTGAGGACGAAGTTCCGGAGCAGGAAGAACAGAAAGAACCCGAAGAAGAATTTGAGGATTACGACAGCACAGGTCAGATATGGGCAGATCTCTGTGCAAGCCACAAGGGGCTAAAGATAAGGCTCGGTATGCTGACGGTAATTACTGTAATAAGCGTAATAATCAGCGCTCTTAACGATTTCAGCCTGTTTTCAAAGCTCGGACTCGGTTCGGATTTCAACTTTATCAACGGCACAATGGGCGATGTCAATTCGCTTATATATATTTATCTCGTACTCGGCATACTCGGCATTGCTATATGCTCCACAGCAATAAGCAACGGCGCAATAAAACTTTTTACAGGAAAAGCCGACTGCGACTCAGTGTGTGCCGTCACTTCGGTATTGTCGCTTATAGGCGGCGTAATTGCCCTTGTAGATGTGCAGACGTTCAAGCTCGGTCATTCATTCATATATCTTTCGACCGCTCTTGTGGGATTGATGTTCAACACAATCGGAAAAATATATATGATCTCCCGTGCAAAACGTAATTTCAAATTTGTTTCGGGCGACAGTCAGAAATACTATGCGGAAGTTATAGACGGCGAAGAGCGTGTTTCTGCGCTGACCAGAGCGGCAAGCGATAAAATACCTGTTATCGCAGCAATGCGTAAAACAGAATTCCTTACAGATTTTCTCAAATCAAGCTACTGCGATGATGAAGCTGATAAAATGTCGGTAAAGCTGATAATAGCGTCAGTTGCGGCAGGACTTGTTGCAGGAATACTTGCGTTCCTCAATCCTTTCGGATGTGAATTTGCAACAAGCGGAGCGGAAAACCCGTTCTACTGGGCTGTGTCGGCGGCGGTTGCCACGGTTTCAGTCGTAGCGCCGTTCTCGCTATTATTTGTAATAAACAGACCTCTCTCCCGTGCTTCAAGAAAACTCAGCGAGTGCAATGCGGCTCTGCTCGGTTACGATGCGGCGATTGAATTTTCCGATGTAAACACCGTTATGGTCGATGCAAAGGCACTTTTCCCTGCAGGCAGCGTACAGATCAAGAAGCTCAAACGCTGGCAGAAGAAGAACTCGGTAGTAAAAACGAGTGTCGATGAAGCGATTCTTATGGCGGCAAGCCTTGCGATACATACAGACGGAATACTTTCTTATCCTTTCTATGACATGACGCTCGGCAACAAGGATCTTTTACAGAAGGTCGATAATTGCATTTATGAAGACAACTGTGGCGTAACAGGCTGGATCGGCACAAAACGTGTTATGCTGGGCGGCAGAGCACTCATGGAAACTCACAGCATAGATTTACCTAACAAAAAGAACGAACGTAAGTATTGCCCGGAAGGTCTTGAACCCGTTTATCTTGCGGTCAGCGGCGAGGTCGTAGCAATGTTTGTTGTCGGAATGACGGCAAATCCCGAAATTCAGGCAACGCTGAAAGAGCTTCAGTCAAGAGGTATAACGGTTCTTGTTCATACTACCGATTCTCTTGTAACAGCGGAAAGCCTTTCTGATATATTCGAGCTTGATCCATCACTCGTAAAGGTACTTCCTCACGAGGCACACGAGGAATACAGTGAAAGCACGAAGTACACCTCAAGAGGAAGCGGCGGACTTTCCTGCTCCGGAACATTCACCTCGTTTGCACGAGCAATTATGGCGGCAAAATCACTTGTCCGTGACTTCGCCGTATCTAAGGCACTTATGCTCGGCGCATCGGCACTTGGTCTTCTGCTCGTACTTATAATGGTTCTGCTAAGACAAATGTCATTGCTCACACCAAGCGTAATAACACTTTACAATACGGTAGCGGCACTTGTTATGATGGCTGTTCAGAACATAAGAAAATATTAAAAGTATGCTTCAATGGGTGATACCAAAATTCCTTAGTTTTGGAAGCATCAACAAGATGGTGATGGCAACAACCGGTTTCTTGTTCAACTTCAACATCAGCGGGCAATTCGTTCTTCTCCGGAACAGGTTCTTTCGCCTTATATGTAATGAGTAAATCAACAAAATACCCGACAATTACAGCAATAATTACCTTAATTAAAATTATCGGAAGAATTAAATAAATCTTG
>OHEJ01000673.1_pt1 | contig 11791 bp, 9 predicted proteins | sample 1567261 | NCBI WGS metagenome assembly OHEJ01 (sample SAMEA3879550, study PRJEB24766) | human gut metagenome | biome: human-associated habitat; feature: feces | place: USA | collected 1985/1987 | reverse complement strand
TAAGCGGAAGCAAAGTCCGAGCAGGTGCCGGTTTTTCCGGTAAACAGGAAATATTCCGGAGAATCATCCGGGGCATGATACTGCAAATCGTAAGTAAATCCTTCGGTCTGGAAAAAGCTTTCAATGGCGGCGGCTTTTTCATAGTCATTGGAAAGCCCATCCGTCAGGGACAGCGCAAAATCCTTTAATTCTGAAGAAATTTCCGCAGTATTTTCCGTACACAGCTCCCGGTAATAATCGGCTTCAATCTGCTGGTGCAGATAGGAGGAGGCAGTATTGTACCAGATATCTTCGTGTTCCTGCAGCACGTTGCGGAGATCTGTCAGAAGCTTCAGGGCTTCTTCATTGTCGAAATCCACACCGCCTGCCAAAATCCAGCTATTGTAATAGACGTAGTCGGTGTAGTAACTGTAGGAGTACTGGAAATTGAGCGGATGGGTTCCCTCTTCGGAGAAAAAGGCACCCCCGGGAGTTACCCGGCAGGAGTCCTGCAGTTCTCCCACATCCAGACAGATGACGTTAGAAGGAACGAGAAAATAAGCGGCACCGAAATTCTCCGACTGGATTCTTGTTGTCTGCAGAAGGCTTAGGGGCAGTCGCAAGTCCTTGATTTCATTTAGATTATGAGCCTCCAGAAAGCCCGGCTCATATTCTTCTGCCGCCAGCAGGGCAGAATGGAGGGAGGGCAGATTTTTGTACTGCTCCACAGCCTCCCAGTTTTCCGGTGTCGAATATGTGGTGGAATAGGTTCCATCCGCATACCAGCGGTCTTTTGTAAAGTCATAATAATCAAAATTCTGGCGTATCAAATAGGAAGCGGTACTGCCGTAAAGGGAGTACATTTTCCGGTTGGACTGGCTTAAAAAGCCGGAAGCATCCCCGGAAAATTCGCTTAAGTCAGAAAAACTGTCTTCGATATCGGAGGAGGTGTCGCCGCCCATGAACAGGTCTTCAAATTCATCGTAGTAAGGAGCTTCCTGCTGTTTGGGAATAGCGGACGCCACAAGGAAAATCATAAGCATGAACACGGCGCCGGATGCAATCAGCGTGGCCTTTTTGGTGATTTTTCCCATATCGCGCAGGGAATTGCGGTGCAGAATAAAGACAGCCACGTTGCAGAGGGCAATGAGTACCAGGCTTACGTTGTTGATTTCGGACATAACCTTTACATACAGTACACAGGGAATGAGGCTGATTAAGGTGAGAAAAAACATCCGGTACAATACCTTGGAAAAGTAGTAAACGGTCACGGAAAAGAAGAACGTAAAGAACAGAAACAGGGAAATCAGAAAAAATACGGCTCCTTCCGCATTGCTTCCCTTTGTCAGCATCCATTCCAGAAAGATCGCCTGATAGGCGCTCATGCCGTAACGGGAAAAGAACATAAAGAGCCTTACCACAATAAAAAACACAAATCCGAACAGGACAGAGCCGATAAATCTATGCTTTTCCACAAAGGCGCACAGAAAAAAATAAGCGGCACAGATAAGCAGTGTCCCGGGAATAAGGAACAGTGCGGCGGTTCCCGAAAAGGCATCATAGATGACAAACAGGGAAAAACACAGAGTAAGCACCAGAGCATAGGCGCCGCATTCAGTTTTGTGCTTGGAAAGAAAATCACGTATCATAGCAAAGCTCCTTTGCCGGTCAGGGAAGAATAAACGATGCAGCCGCGGAAGTCTGCATCGTCCGTTCTGCCGGGTGTGCAGATAAGCAGAGGCATATCGGATGTCAGATTATCAGGCAGAATCCGTCTTTCTGCGGAAAAAGAATAAGCCGCCAGTTCCTTTGCCAGCTCCGGAATATCTTCCTCTTTCCGGAGAGACATTTCCCGAAAATCACCGGTATCGGGAGAAAGGTACAGGTAGGAAACCGTGAGGCTGTTGTGAAGGAGTGCGCGGGCAATACCAAGGGAGGTTTCCATGGCGTTCTGGGCAAGAAGCGGCAGTGCCATATCCGGTTTTGCAATCGCATATAAATCTGGGGGCAGGTTCTGCAAATCTTCTTCCCCTGCCTGCAAGAGGGTGTCAAGTAAGATGCACACCCTGGAGGAAGCGGTTTCTTCGTCCAGACGCACGTAGAGTTTGTCCCTCTTGGCAGAAAGCTTCCAGTTAATTCGTTTTAAGGGGTCTCCCGGTACATATTCCCGGTGTTCAAAGCCCGGAAAGCCGCCAAACAGTGTGGAGCCGGCATCGATGGTTTCCTCACTGTCCCCGGTCTCTGTGGACTGCCGGTAGATTTCCAGAATATAGTCTTCGTCGGAAGATACCTCGGCAATGTCCGGGACTACATGGATTTCCTGTGTATCCGGTACGGGAGCGGTAAAAGAAAAGAGACCCAGATAATCCCAGATGCGGATTTCCTTAATACCGACAAAGGAGGCACCACAGACAGAGGCTGTAAAGTCAAAGAAAACGGTTTCGGTTGAACGGGGCAGCAGGGACAGGGTCAGAAGCGGTTCCCCACAGGTAAGATAGGGGGAGTCCGTAAAAGTTATGGTTATAAACGGAGAGGGCAGAAAGCCTTTGCTTTGCAGGCTCACAGTGAGAATACCATGCTCTCCCTTGGCGGCAAGCGGTGTTTCCAGCCTGCACGCGGCGGCAATCTGTTTGCGGAACAACAGGGTAAACAGCAGGGAAAGAATGGGAGCACAGATAAAAGTAAGCACCAGAAACCAGCCCACACGGCCACTGCAATACAGAGCAAATACAACACAGAGACCGATGGACAGAAGATAGCCCGGTATACCGCTCAGGCGGGAGCTTTTCTTTTCTTTCTTTTTTTCCGTCCCGGAGAAAAAGGATTTCAAGGGAAACATCTTATTCATAGGTAACCTTCTTTGTGTTACAGGGAATTTCCATTATTCTGTTCGTATGGAACTTCTGCTATTCCGTAGGAACGGTAAGGGTGCGTAAAAGCTGGGCGAGCACTTCTTCGGGGGAGCCTAAAACGGATTTCCCTTTGGGCGAAATGATAATGCGGTGTGTCAGGACAAACGGCGCCAGAAATTTGATGTCATCGGGCAGCACATAGTCCCTGCCGCATAAAACGGCATAAGCTCTTGCTGTCCGGTGCAGGGCGAGGGAGCCTCTGGGGCTGACGCCCAGCCGGATGTATTCGGAGTCCCTGGTAGCTTCCGCAAGATTTACAATGTATTCTTCCAGACGGGGGCTGATATGGATGTGCTCCACCTTTTCTTTCAGCGCCACGATTTCTTTTAGGGAAATGACCGCGGACAGGTTGGCGGGAGCGGCATCCGCACTTCTTCTGAGAATGGCAAGCTCCTCCTCTTTTTCCGGGTACCCCATGCTGATCTTCATAAGGAAACGGTCCATCTGCGCTTCCGGCAGGTGGTAGGTGCCGTAGGTTTCCACAGGGTTCTGGGTAGCAAGCACCATAAAAGGCTGGGGCAGCCGGTAGGTTTTTCCTTCCATGCTGACCTGTCCTTCTTCCATTATTTCCAACAAGGCGGACTGCGTCTTGGGAGAGGAACGGTTGATTTCGTCGGCTAACAGAAAATTACAGAAGACAGCGCCTTCCCGGAATTCGGTTTCTCTGGTTGCCGGGTTTATCATGGTAAAGCCGGTGATGTCCGACGGCATGACATCGGGGGTAAGCTGCAGACGGTTGAATTTCCCGTTGCAGGAACGTGCCACTGAGGCAACAAGCTGGGTTTTTCCCACACCGGGAACGTCCTCTATCAGAATGTGGCCGCCCGCCAGCATGGCTGTCAGCAGCAGGGCAATGGAGGTCCGTTTGCCGACAATCACCTTTTCCACATTGTCCATTACGGAGGACAGTTTTTCGTTTTCCATCAGGTTTTCTTCCATTCGGAGCATCCTTTCTAAAAGCGTACAGTATCAGTATGGACAGAATACAGGATTTGTTTCAATGTATTCACTCACTTTCTTTCCCGCCTTTTGCTGGTGATGATAAAAGAAATCAATTGTTTTATTTGAGTAGTAGTTATAACATAACCTATGAAAACCAATATGTCAATTTAGAAAGGAAACATTTATGTCAGTAGAAGCTGTTAAATCTTATTTCAGGGAAAAAGGAATGGGAGAGCGGGTGTTGGAATTTCCGGTGTCCAGCGCAACCGTGGCACTGGCGGCGGAAGCCCTGCACTGCGAACCGGGCAGAATCGCCAAGACACTGTCCTTTATGGTGGAGGACAGACCGATTTTAATCGTAACGGCGGGCGACCGGAAAATCAGCAATTCCAAATATAAAGCAAAATTCGGGAAAAAAGCCAAAATGCTCACGGCAGAAGAGCTTACAGAATTCGTGGGACATGCTCCCGGAGGAGTATGCCCCTTTGCCGTAAAAGACGGTGTAGAAGTTTATTTGGATGACTCGCTGAAGAAATACGAAACGGTATATCCGGCATGCGGCAGCAGTAACAGCGCCATTGAATTGAGCATATCCGAAATAGAGCAGTATTCCGGCTGCCGCGAGTGGGTGGATGTCTGCGCTGATAAGATAATCTAATTCAGGTGATATTTCAGCCATTTACCCTGCCGGTAGCGGATAATTCCCGCGAGGGCGGTAATCACCCAGGTAAGCCCGGTTGCAAACCACACGGCACGGATGCCGATGGGGAAAATCACAACGAGAAGCAGGGAGAAGCCCACACGTCCGGTGACCTCCACGGCACCGTTAATCATGGCATAAAAGGCATCGCCGGCACCGTTCAACAGACCTCTGGTAATGTAAATCATGCCGAGAGGGAAGAACATCAGGCTGGTGATGCGCAGACCCATGGCACCGATACGGATGACCTCCGGGTCATTGACAAAGCACCTTATCATAAAGGAACCGGCTGCGTAGCAGGCAATCAGCATGGACAGACTGATTACGGCAGCAATCCAGATACTCTTGTGAAAAGCAGTCTTTACACGGTCGGTTTTTCCGGCACCCATATTCTGCCCTGTAAAGGTGGAAACGGCGCTGCCGAGGGAATTAAACGGCTGCTGAACCAACTGTTCAATACGTGTCGTAGCGGTAAACGCACTGACGACCGCCTCTTCAAATCCATTTACCACTCTCTGCAGGATTACACAGGAAATGGAAATCAGAATACTCTGTGCCGCCAACGGCAGGCCAATCTGAAAGCATTTCGCAGAAATTTCACGGTCAAATCGCAAATGTTCTCTTTTTAACTTAAAATAAGGATTTTTCCAAAAGCCGTACAACAGGCTGCAAACAGCGGAAATACACTGGGAAAGCACGGTGGCAAGCGCTGCGCCCATTACGCCCATGTTTAATCCCACCACCAGTAAAAGGTCTAAGAAAACATTGATCAGGCAGGCAACAATCAGAAAAATCAAAGGTGTCCGGGAATCACCCAGGGCACGCATGGTCTGTGCCGCATAGTTATACAGGGAAACTGCCAGCGTACCCAGACACACGATTTCCAGATATGTCGTGGCACCGTCTATCTGACCGGCAGGCGTTTTTAATAAGGTTAAAATGGGCCTTGCCGACAGATAACCAATGATACTGAGCAGCACGCCGGAAACCATCTGGATATAAAAGGCATTGGCAAGCGTCTGCTTTACCTTGTCCCCCCTGCCGGAGCCGAAATACTGCGCAATCAGAATGCCTGCGCCCATGGACAGACCGTTGCAGAAGGAGAAAAACAAAAAGGTAATGGAGCCGGTGCAGCCGATGGAGCCGAGGGCGTTTGCTCCCTCATGCTGACCGACGATGATGCTGTCGGCCAGATTATATACCTGCTGGAACAGATTGCCTAAAAGCATGGGGAGCATGAAACGCAGAAGCAGGGGCGTTTCCTTGCCGTGCGTCATATCTTTTACGAGAGTTGCCATATTATGACCTCATTTCTAAAAGAGTTCGTTCGAATTTTCCCGGAGTATCAAAGCATAAGCAGGCGGCTTACAGTTCACTCCAGGGAATGTCTTTTTCCACTCTGTCAAAGCGGATGCTCAGCATTTTTAAGCCGCTCTGGGCAAAGAACAGGCGGATGGAGGTAAACGGAGAAAACATGGGGATTTCCTTTTCGTAGGAAACCGGTTTTCCGTCCGTGCCGTTCCAGGTAAAGGTACCGCTTGCACTGCCCAGGGAGAACAGAGTTACCGGAATCTGCGCCAGTTCGCCCTGGGTGGAGCTGGCAGTCAGAGTTACCTTATAATAAGAAGGATTGTGTACCTTTAAGCCGAAGCTGTAGCTGGTGCCTCTGTCCGTGCAGATGTCCTCGAGAGGAAGGGTAAAATCATCATCATATACATCGTAGAAGATAACCGGTTCGTCACTGGGGGTATCCTCCGCAGGTCTGTTTACAATGGTAATTTCATCCGGCTCGTCAAGCAGTCGGTTCATGGCAGGAGTGTGCAGCAGGAAGCGGCAGATATTCTTAGCATTGCGCTGCAGCTCTGCACGGAGCAGGGTGCCGTTCTTTAAGCTCTCAAGGGTGTTGTCGTTGTTCTTTTCCCCATCTGCGCAAACCATAAAGATATCGTTCTGGGCTTTCGCCATGGCAGCGAAGTTGGTCTTGTTCTGGCTGGTGCCGCGCTCGTTGATGTCTGCCCACCAGTCGGTCATGGTAAAACCGGTAAAGCCCCATTCGTTTCTGAGAATAACGGTGTTTAAGTCAAAGTTTCCCGCTGTCCAGAGACCGTTTACGGGACCGTAGGTGGTCATGATGGAGTCGGCATTTCCTTCCTTTACGGCAATTTCAAAGCCCTTTAAGTAAATCTCACGAAGCGCACGCTCGGAAGCAATGTTGTCTACAAAGTGACGGCCGGTTTCCTGATTGTTTCCGCAGAAATGCTTGATGGTGCCGGTAACGCCTACGGAATGCAGTCCCTTTAATTCAGCAGTTGCCATCTGACCGGTCAGCAGAGGGTCTTCGGAGAAGTATTCAAAGTTTCTGCCGTTTAAGGGGTGACGGTGGATGTTCATACCGGGTCCCAAGAGGCAGTCAACCTTGTTGGTAATCATTTCCAGTCCCATGCAGACGAACAGTTCTTCCACCAGTTCTTTGTTGAAGGTAGCGGCAATCATGGTGCCGATGGGAAGGCTGAACGCCTTGGTGCCGCAGTCTAAACGCATGCCGGAAGGACCGTCGTCGCAGCAACCGCAGGGAATACCGAACTCGGTCAGGCTCTTTGCCACGCCGCCGAAAGCAGCAGCCGTACCGGGAGTAACCTTGGGGCTGCCCATACCTTCGCCACGGATAATGCAGGAAAGGTCTTCGTCGGATAACTGACCGATAAATTCATCCATGCTGTGGGTACCCTTTAATACATCCGCAAGCTTGATACCCAAATCGCCGGTGTAAGGAATTTCGGCGGGAAGAAGGGAAAGTCTTCTCTCAGGTTCGTCCACTTCATTCAGTGGAACATCCTCTGTGGTTATTTCGTAGGAACCGGCAGCCTTGTCATTGACAACCGGTTTGAAACGCTTGAAAGCTTTTACCGGTGCAAGCGCCTGGGTAAGCTGCTCTGTGACAACTGTGTCGGAAATAGAAACGCCAAGGGAAAGAGCTGCGTTTCTGACATTGTTTCCTACATAAAAATGATAGGTGCCGGCTTCCAGAACATAGGAGAAACGATGGCCGGTTACACCGGAGTCATCATAGGAAGCCAGAGATTTTACGGGAACGGTAACAGTAAGGAGCTGTTCCTCTCCGGGAGCTAACAGCTTTGTTTTTTCAAAACCGCAGAGAACCCTTGCGGCTTTGCCCAGTTTTCCCTGGGGAGCCTCACAGTAAAGCTGCACGGTTTCCTTACCTGCAACGGAACCGGTGTTTCTGACATTTATGTCAAAAGTTAAAACAGTGTCCTTGCTGACGGCAGCGCCGTTTCCTTCGGAGGTGCGGACAACAGAGATGTCAAACTCTGTGTAGGAAAGTCCGAATCCGAAGGGAAAGCGTACCTTTTCGCGGGCAAAGGTTTCAAAATAACGATAGCCTACATAAATGTCCTCAGAGTAAAAATTCTGTGTCTTTCCGCCAAAGTAGGGAGAGGAGGGATAGTCGGAAAGATGATAGGCAATGGTATCCGGAAGTTTACCGGAGGGAGCTACCTTGCCACAGAGAACATCAGCAGTACCTCTGCCGCCTACCATGCCGCCGGCCCATACATACAGACAGGCATCGGGAGGGCAGGTATCTAAGAAACTCATATCAATAATATTGGAAACATTCAAAAGTAAAATCACCTTGGAGAAGGATTTGCGTACTTTCTTTAACATATCCCATTCCAGCTCGGTGAGGCGGAAAGAACCTTCTCCGTCGAAATTGTCCTGTTCCTCGCCGGCGGTACGTCCGATGATGACAATCGCAGTGGAGGTTTCCTTTGCAACATCGGCTACCAGTTTATCGGAAAGAGGCATTTCTTTCTGGGACCAGGGTTCTGCAGCCCAGCCCTCGCCCAGTTCATAAGGATGTTCCTTTTCCCATTCCTTATAGGTATTTAAAAGCGTCTCGTTAATCTTCACGTTGTTTTCCGTAAGACCGTCAACAATGCTGATGACCCTGGAAACATTCACCATACCGCCTGAACCGGTACCGCTCTTATAATAATGAAGCTGAATGCGGCCGAATACCGCAACTTCTTCGTCCTTCGCAAGGGGAAGGGCATGGTTTTCATTGGTGAGCATGACGATACCTTCGGAAACGGTCCGGGAAGCGGTATCAAGATAAGTGTTCCAATCAAGAGTTTTTTTCATGGCAGTTGTCCTTTCTTTGTTTGATAAAATGTATGTTTTTCGTTCATTTTTTTCGTTACCTTATGACCTCATTGTATGAATTTGCCAAAATAAAATATATCATATATATTACTTTTTTATCATATGTGCTACAATAAAAGCAAAAGAAAGGATCTTTTTTATGCTGAGTGAGAAAAGAAAAGTAGCCATCCTGGAACAGTATGTGGAACGCGAAGCCACCTCCACCGATTACAGCGGGGAAATGAGCTTTTATTCCTATGTAAAGCAGGGGCAGACAGCGGAAGTGAAGCAAAGACTGGACGAGGATTCCTTTGCCATGAACACCCAAAAGAAGCTGTCGGCGGATCCCATACAGAGCATCCGCTACCACTTTGTGGTAACGGCGGGACTGCTTGCCCGTTTCTGCATTGAAGGCGGCATGGAAAGCAATCAGGCATACGAAATGTCCGACTATTATATCCTGAAGGCGGACAGGCTGTACAGCTTAAAGGAGCTGTGCGCTCTCCACAAAGTGATGTGCTTAGACTATGCGGAACAGATGGAAACCATCCGCAAGAAAAAAATTTTTTCCAAGCCGGTGGTTAAAAGCATCGATTACATTTATTCGCATCTCCACTGCCGGATAACGGTGGCGGAAGTGGCGGCATATGTGGGACTCAACGAAAACTATTTTTCCAGACTGTTCTCCGGCGAGGTAGGCATTTCGGTCAGTCGTTACATTTTGCAGAGAAAGCTGGAAGTGGCGCAGAACATGCTGAAATATTCCGATTACAGCTGCTCCCAGATTTCCGAACTCCTCTGCTTTGCCTCCCAGAGCCATTTCATCGAAAAATTCCGCAAGGAATACGGCATGACGCCCCTGCACTACCGGAACCGGTACCACAGCGATATGGGGCTGAAGGAGGAGTAAACATATTCCGGTCATATCCCCTCGGAAACATACATACAATGTAAAAAAGTATTCTGAGGGGATTACCTTTGAAAGATTATATCGAAGAACGTGCGATGGGCATAGCAACGTACATCATCGAAAACAATGCCACCGTGCGTCAGACCGCCAAGGCATTCGGAGTCAGCAAGAGCACGGTACATAAGGACGTCACAGACCGCCTGATGCAGATTAATCCGACACTTGCAAAGGAGGCAAGATGCGTTCTGGACGTTAATAAATCGGAGCGGCATATCAGGGGCGGCATGGCAACCAAAGAAAAGTATGCGCACCAGCACCGGAACGGACTGTAAATGCGTGGCGGAAAATAAAGAAAACCATATAACGTGCCGATACATATCCCAAAGGATAAAAGCTGTTGATGCGGCAGGGAAGCCGCATACGGAAATCAGGGAGGATGTATCGGCATGTTTACAATGGCGGGAACAATAAAAAGAAGTGTGCGCATGGCAGCGCTGGATCAGAAATGGCAGCAGAAAAAGAACAGTTTCGGGCAGGATAAGAAGAAACTGGCGGAAATGACAGCGGAAGAACGGCAGCTTCAGGATTTCAGGGAACAGGCAGAGCAGATGCGGAAAAGCCAGAAGCATGCCAATATCGATGCCAAGCTGGCAGCAGGCGAAGAACTTACCCCGGAAGAAATTGAGTATTTACGGCAGAATAATCCGCAGGCACTAAAAGATTATGAGGACACCCAGAGGGAGCGGGAAAGCTATAAAAGGGCGCTCCGTAACTGCAGAACGAAAGAAGAGGTAGAGCGGTTAAAGTATACCAAGATGGGGCAGTTTATGGCGGAAGCCAAGAAAATATCCAGTAATGCCTGCATTCCCAAAGGGAAAAAGGTTGCACTGTTAAAGAGAATTCTGCAGCAGGCAACCGCTGTAGAGGACGAACATAAGGAATTTCTGAAGACAAGCCGCTATGCAAGTCTTCCTACGGAAGAGGAAGCAAGAGAGGCGGAAAAAGCCGAAAAAGAACAGCAGGAAGCGGAAAATATAGGGGCAGACGAAACGGAAGACGTGGGAGATGCAGAAAATGTAAGGGACTCTGATGCGGAAGGCACGGAGGGAACTAAGAACTCTGATGCAGATAGGACAGAGGGAACCAATGACTCTAAGGCTGAGGGCGTAGGAGATATTAAGGTTAAAGGAAAAACGGCAGCAGACCACACGAAGAAAACACCGTTACCGGATATCCCGGAGCTCCCCAAGGACACCCGCCGCAAAAAGAAACCGCAGCCTGCCGGCAGCTTGCCGGAGGGCTCTGCAGCCATCCACAGTATCTTAACAAGTGTAGTGGCATCGGCGGACGGCATCCCCGGTGAAATAAATGTGAAAATTTAACTTTACAAATCACGAAAACGTTCTTTCATTTCTTTAACGTAATAGGAATTATCAATAGTCAGGCTTTCTACAGGAAGCTGGTACAGGCGGGAAAGACATAGCATAATGGCTACCGGAGGGTCGGACTTTCCTTCTTCAAACATTCTGTATTCATCGGGTGAAATTTGCAGAAAGAAAGCAACATCTTCCGGTTGATAATGATACATTTCACGCAGTAAAATCAGGCGTGCACGAAGTCTCTCTCCATAAGGCTCCTGAAGATATTTTCGTGGAACCAGCTGGTTGTGCTCTATCATGGTATCCTTGCCGAGCAGCCAATCAATGGAAACCTGTAAGTATTGTGCAATTCTATTGGTAAGAACAATATCCGGAATTAGCTGACCGGCTTCCAGGTTTTGATACATTCCAATGGAAATACCAAGTTCTGAGGCAACCTGCTCCTGGGAGAGAGCTTTCTGGTTGCGTATATTCCTTAGACGCTGGGTAAAAATAGGTGCCTCAGGAAAACTATTGGGATTATTGGAAAACAGATTGGAGGATGTATCATTACCTAAAAGCCAATCCGTGGATATATTAAGAATATGGCTGATTTCAGTAAGCACATCTAAGCCCGGTTCACGGATACCGGATTCATAGTTATTGATTGTCTGACGAGAAACTCCAAGATATTCAGCCAAAGCTCCCTGCGTAAGGTGATTATCCATTCGGGCTTGTTTTAAGCGGTTGGCAAATAGGTTCATACGATTACCTCCAGAAAAAACGACACGGTTTGTAAATAAGTAAAATCTAAATTCAAGTCATAAAT
>OHEJ01000671.1_pt1 | contig 11793 bp, 10 predicted proteins | sample 1567261 | NCBI WGS metagenome assembly OHEJ01 (sample SAMEA3879550, study PRJEB24766) | human gut metagenome | biome: human-associated habitat; feature: feces | place: USA | collected 1985/1987 | reverse complement strand
GAATTAACGCTGGTTAATCTTCCGGAAGCGGAAGGAAGTGGCGCAGATGGCTAAATTCACCGTAACAGGGCTTGACGACGTACAAGAAGCAATGCTTCGGAGGGACAAAGCGACAATGGAAGCCGTGCCGGAAATGCTGAAAGCTGGCGGTGAGGTTATCAAGAACGCGTTTCAAGCGGAAACGAAGAAGTTGAACAGCACAGGCAGAGGAACGGGCGATTTAACCGCGTCGATCAAGGTATCCGCAGTAAAAGAGCGCAACGGCGGAAAATACGTCGATATTGCGCCGACGGGTACAGATCGGCACGGGGTGCGCAATGCCGAAAAAGGCTTCGTGCTGAATTACGGGCGTTCAAATATGCCCGCACGACCGTGGTTCACGGCGGCGAACGAAAAAGCGGCGGACGAAGCGACGGCAGAAATGCGCCGCGTTTGGGAGGAAAAGCAAAATGAACGTTGACAGCACTTTGAAAGCGTTGCTTGACAAGCTGGGCGTTCCCGTCGCCCGTTTGAAATATAACGGGCGGGCGGCTTGCTTTATCACCTATCAGCTTGTCGTGGGACGCGACACGCTCTTTTCCGACGATGAAGAGGGCGCGCAGGAATTCACGTATCAAGTACACGTCTATTCAAAAACGGATTACATCGACATTCTTCAACGCTTGAAAACAGCATTGAAGGCGGCGGGGTTCTACGCGATCACGATAGACGCGGAAACATACGAACAGGACACGGGATATTACCACGTTCCCGTTGAAATCAAGTATATGGAGGTATGACACATGGCAACAATCGGTTTGCGCGATCTTTACCGCGCACCCATCACGATCGGCACGTCCGGCGCGGAGGAATACGGAACGCCCGTGCGTATGGCGAAAGCTATTTCGGCGGAGCTTTCCGTTGAAGTCGCCGAAGCGATCCTTTACGCCGACGACGGCGCGGACGAAGTTGTAAAAGAATTCGTATCCGGAGAAATCACGCTGAACGTGAACGATCTTCTTCCGGCTGATCTTGCCGCCCTGCTTGGACAGAAGCAGGACACGGACAAGGTTGTTTACGGTTCTGACAGCGACGAAGCGCCCTATACCGCAATCGGCTTCCGCGCGAAGAAGGCGGGCGGAACGTACAAGTACATTTGGCTTTACAAGGTCAAATTCGCGATCCCCGATGAAAACTACACCACGAAGGGCGACAGTATCGAATTTACTACGCCGGAGATCGTCGGACAGTTTATCAAGCGTTCCGACGGATTGTGGAAGGCTGAACACGTCGCAGAGCCTACGAACAGCGTGGCGACGGCTTGGTTCACTTCCGTTCGTGAGCCTAACAACGCGGGCGGTTAATCGAATATCGAAAGGAGGAACGGCGGGAAGTCTGAAAAGGCTTCCCGCCTTATTCTGCTATGAGCGCAATTAAAGACGGACGTTTCCCGATCATGCTGGACAAGGAAAGACACCTTCTTTTCAGTCTGAACGCGATCGACGAAATGCAAGACAAATTCGGCGGCTTCGATCGCCTTGATACCGTGCTTTCCGGCAAGGACAGCATTAAAAATCTTCGCTGGCTTCTGACCGTGCTTTTGAATGAGGGCGCGGCGGACGACGAAGAACCGCTTACCGAAAAACAGGTGGGCAAGCTCATTCATACGGGCAATTTTGCCGACGTGAAAGCGGCGATCTTCAAATCCTTTTCTATGGGCAACAACGGAACGCCCGAACCGCCCGAACGGGACGAAGAGGAAGAGGACGACGAAGAGGACATCGAAAAAAACGCAACAGCGGGCAAGGAATAATCGACCTTGCCCGCCTTCTTTATATCGGCGTAACGCTTCTTCGCTGGAGCGAAGCCGAAGTATGGCGCATGACACCGTATAAAATTTTGACGCTTTTCAAAATTCATCGTGAATTCAATCCGGATCGTTTCAAGCCCGTTCCGAAAGAAGTTGATATTGACGACGTGCTGGGAGGGATATAAATGGCGAAAGAAGAGCAGATCAAAACATCAATCGACCTTACAGGCGAAAAAGAGTATCGCGCCGCTTGCACTAACATAAATTCTTCCCTTCGCGAAATCGGATCGGAAATGAAGCTGACGACGGCGGAATTCGCCGACAACGCAGACAGCGTGGAAGCGCTGACCGCGAAACAGAAGCTATTACAAAAGCAGTTCGACGAACAGGCGAAGAAAGCGGAAGCGGCGGAAAAGGCATTGAAGAAAATGCGCGATAACGGTATCGAACCGACAAATCCCGCATATCAGAAAATGCAAACAAATCTGAACAACACCAAAGCCGACATGGTGAAAATTCAAAAGGAAATCGACGACACTTCTAAAAAGCTGAAAAGCTCAAAGGTGGATTGGGAGAGCGTCGGCGAAACCGTCGGCAAAGCAGGAAAGGCGATCGGCGCAGCTTGCGCGGCTATGGGTGCGGCGATTGCGGCGGCGGGTGCGGCATTCTTCGGGCTTGCCGAAGAAACACGCGAAGCCCGCGAAAACATGGGTAAACTTGAAACCAGCTTCACGACGGCGGGACATTCGGCAGAGGACGCGAAAAACACCTATACGGAGTTGTACGGCGTTCTTGGCGACGACGGACAGGCAACAGAAGCCGCCGCCCACCTTGCGAAGCTGACTACGAACGAAAAAGAGCTTTCGGACTGGACAAACATTTGCACGGGTGTTTACGCGACATTCGGCGACAGCTTGCCGATTGAAGGCTTGACCGAAGCCGCGAACGAAACGGCAAAGACGGGATCAATCACGGGCAATCTTGCCGACGCGCTGAATTGGGCGGGCGTTTCCGAAGATGATTTTCAAGCCAGCCTTGACGCTTGCACATCGGAGCAGGAGCGGCAAGCCCTTATCACGTCCACGTTGAACGGGCTTTATTCCGAAGCGGCGGACAAGTACAGAGAGGTAAACGGCGACATTATCGACGCGCAGAAGGCGACAGCAAATCTGAACAGCGCTATGGCGGCGCTGGGCGCGATTGCTGAACCGATCATTACAAAGCTGAAACAGCTTGCGGCGGAGCTTTTGCAGGAAATAACGCCGTTCGTCGAGCTTATCGGAAAAGGCTTGACGGGTGCGCTTTCCGGTGCAGAGAGCGCGGCGGAGGACTTCACAGACGGCTTGCTGGGTATGGTTACGTTCGCGATCGAAAAGCTAACGGAAATGTTACCGACCTTCCTTGAATTCGCGGTGAAGATGATCGCGAATATCGCTACGGGCATAGCTCAATCGTTGCCGACGCTTGTTCCTTCGCTGGTTCAGCTTGTAACGGACATCGTGCAAGTTCTGATCGACAATATCCCGTTGCTGATCGACGCGGCTTTACAGCTTGTAACAGGGCTGGCGGAAGGCATTATAAACGCGATCCCCGTTCTTGTTGCGGCGCTTCCGCAGTTGATAACCAGCTTGATCGACGGTTTGCTTTCCGCAATCCCGCAGATCATTCAAGCGGGTATCGACCTTCTGACGGCGTTAATTACCGCCCTTCCGGAGATCATCACAACGATTGTTGAAGCGATCCCGCAGATCATTGAAGGCATTATCACGGCGCTTACGGAGAACATACCGCTTATCATTCAAGCGGGAATTGATCTTCTTGTCGCGCTCATACAGGCATTGCCGCAGATTATAACGACGATCGTTCAAGCGATCCCGCAAATCATAAGCGGCATTGTAAACGCGCTGATCGGCAACATCGACCAAATCATTATGGCGGGCGTTCAGCTTTTCGTGGCGCTCATTCAGAATTTGCCGACGATCATAGTTGAAATCGTGAAGGCAGTTCCGCAGATTGTTTCCGGCATTGTGCAAGCGTTCGCGTCGCTGGGCGGCGAAATGATAAACGCGGGCGCAAACCTTCTTCACGGCTTGTGGGAAGGTATCAGCGGCGCGGCTTCGTGGTTGTGGGAAAAGGTATCCGGCTGGGCTTCGTCACTTGTTTCGGGTATTAAGGACTTCTTCGGCATTCATTCCCCGTCAACGGTATTCGCTGAAATCGGCGGCAACATGGCGGACGGCGTGGGCGTAGGCTTCACCGACAACATGGGCGGCGTTGAAGGCGATATGACCGCCGCAATGGGCGGAGCGGGCGCGCTGACGGCGGCGGAAGCAGTAAACGCCGTGAACAACGGCATTATTGCGAACATTGAAGGCTTGTCCGGAGCGGTGAACGCGATCGTCGAGCGGGTTATTACCGGATTGACGGCGCAAGCACAACGTTTCAATCAAGCCGGACAGGACTTCGACAAGAACATAGCTTCCGGCATGGTGGCGGGTATCGTGCAGATCACGCAGAAAGTACCGCAGATCGCGCAAAGCATTATTACCGCATTCACGGCACAACATCAAAAGTTCGTAACCGAAGGAACGAACATCGACAAGAGCATAGCGCAAGGAATGATCGCGGGTATCCCGCAGATCACGGGCAAGGTTGCACAAATTGTTCAGCCAATTATTACCGCCCTTCGCTCTTACGTATCGGAGTTCACGGCGGCGGGCGAAGAGATGGTGCGCGGCATTTGGCAGGGCTTTCAAAATATGTCCGGCTGGCTTGAAAGCCGCGTCCGCTCTATGATGAGGGATATTGTGGCGGCGGTTGAAGAGGAAATGGACATCAATTCCCCGTCGAAGGTTTTTGCCCGTATCGGTTCGTACATGGCGCAGGGCTTGGGCGAGGGCTTCGCCCGCGAAATGCGCGACGTTGAAAGTTCGATCCGGCGCGAAACGTCGAACGCCGTTCCGGAATTCCGTTCCGGAGAGGGACGCGACACGCGCGGCGGCGGTACGCCTTCCGTTGAAGTCGTGCAAAACATCTATGCGAACGAAACGAGCTACGCCGAACAGCAAAGACAGGCGGCGCGGCAGTTCCGGCAGATTGCGCGGGAGGTTATGGCATGAGGACACAAGAAAAATTGATCTACACGAACGAGCGCGGGGAAAGCATAGAGTTTTCCCCCGCTTCTTCGTATCACGTAAACTTCAAGGACGTTACCGGACTTTCCGACGTGCGGAACGCTATTTACAGCACCAACAGCATGGGGCAGGACGGCGACACATACTTGGGCTATCGGATCGAAAGCCGCGATATTGACATCGTGGGATACATCAAGGAGCGGGACAAGCAAGCGGCGCAGAACCTACGCCGGAAGCTGAACCGCATATTAAATCCGCAGTACGAAGCAACGTTGACGTATGTTTTCGGCGACTTCCGGCGGGTGATCGGGTGCAAGATCGACGACGCGCCGATCTTCAAGCGAAAGCCGATCTTCGAGCAATTCACGGTTAGTTTGTCTTGCCTTAATCCGTTTTGGAGAGAGGAAACGGAAACGCGCGAGGACATAGCAACGTGGATCGGCGGCTTTGAATTCCCCGTTCCGGACGGGCTGGAGCTTTACGACGGCTGGGAAATCGGCTATCGCCAGCCGTCGCTGATTGTGAACGTCTACAATTCCGGCGACGTGAAAAGCGGTATCCGGATCGAGTTCCGCGCGATCGGCGCGGTTACAAATCCCGTATTGCTGAACGTCGATACACGGGAGTTTATCAAGCTGAATATTTCGCTTGTAGCGGGCGACGTTTTAACCGTTTCCACGGGCTACGGTGAAAAAGCCGTGAAGCTGAACCGTGGCGGCACGATTACAGACGCGTTCCGCTATCTCGACGTTGATAGTTCGTATTTGCAGATCGCCGTGGGCGACAATCTCTTCCGTTATTCAGCGGACGCGAACGCCGAAAATCTCGAAGTTTCGATCTATCACAATAACTTGTATTTGGGGGTGTAGCGCGGTGGAATTATACGTTTATAGCCGCGATATGACACTTCAAGGGATCGTCGAAAAGATTTCGTCCTTGATATGGACGCGGCGTTATTGGAGTTGCGGCGAATTCAAGTTGCTTGTTCCCTTCACGGAGGAACACGCCCGCTTGCTGGTGAAGGAAAATATCATCATCAAGCGCGGCGGCAACGAAGCGGCGGAAATCCGCTATATTCACATCACAAAGAATTCACAGGGCATGGAGGAAATAGAGGTTCAAGGCAAGTTCCTTCTTTCGTGGATCGGCAAGCGCATTTTGACAACGCAGATCATCACGAAGGACACGACACAGAACATTCTATACGCCATTGTGAAGCAGACTTGCACGAACGCAGGAGCGGCGCGCAATATCCCGAATTTCAGCATATCCACGACCGACGCAGACACCGGAAGCGGGCAGATCGACTATACTTCGGAGCAGTACGCGAACGCCCAGCTTGCGGCGGAAACGGCGGCGAAGGCGGCGAAGCTGGGTATTCGGGTTCTGACAAATGCCCGCACGGGCAAGCATACCTTTTCCGTTTACGAAGGGCGCGATCTTACGGCGGGCAATACCGCAGGGAACGCGCCTTGTATCTTTTCACAGGAGTTCGACAACATCGTTGAACAGGAATACACGAACAGCGTTGAAAACCTTAAAACAACGGCTTACGTCGGCGGAGAGGAAAAGGAAGGCGTAACGCGGAAGGTTGCCGAAGTCGGCGGCAGTTCGACGGGGCTTTCCCGCGACGAAGTTTTCATCAATGCAACGGACATCGTGCAGGAATACGAAAACGAGAGCGGGCAGACCGTAACGCTTACAACGGCGCAGTATTTAGCGCTTCTTTCCGCGCGCGGCGTTGAAGAGCTGGAGCAATACGCGGAAACGCTTGCTTTCGGATCGAAGATCAACACGAACGCGAATTTGAAGTACGGCACGGACTACGATTTAGGCGATCGGGTAACGTGTATCAATAAGCGCTGGAACGTCCGCATTGACGTTCGCATAACGGAGATCGCGGAAACCTACGAAACCAGCGGCGAAGAAATAGATATTACCTTCGGCGAGAGCTTGCCCGCGCTTCTGACACAAATTCGGCAGATTACGAAATAAAGGAGGGCTTCACAGCATGGAAAAATCAAGTTTCTTCAACAGCGTTTCGCACGATCGCACGTACAAGGCGGAGGATTGGGCGGAATACTTTGCTTCGTTCATCGGGAACGGCGTTTTCCCCGTCCCTTCGACGGGGCTTCAAGTCGTTGCAAACGACGGAATGAAGCTGAACGTAAAAACGGGCAAAGCGTGGATCAACGGTTACTTCTACTTCAACACGGGCGATCTTGCCGTCGAGCTTGACACGGCGGACGGACAGTTGAACCGCATTGATCGCGTTGTCGTGCGCTGGGATTTGACAAACCGCGTTATGTCGGTGAAGGTCAAATCTTCTTCGTTCAGCGCTTCCCCTACCGCGCCCGCATTGCAGAGGGACGCGGACGTTTACGAGCTTGCGCTGGCGGACATCTACGTGGGCGCGGGCGTAACAGCAATCACGCAAAGCAAGATCACGGATCAACGCTTGAACACGTCGCTTTGCGGCGTTGTTGCCGCCGTCGTTCAGCAGATCGACACGGCGGCTTTTAACGCACAGCTTCAAGCGTGGTTCGCTGAATATCAATCCCTTTCGGCGGCGGAGTACAACACGCTTGTTTCGTATATGAATTCGCTGAAATTGCAGGGTAACACGCAGTACGAAGCGTTCGAGCAACACATGGCGGATTTTGAAACACAGGCGGCGGCGGACTTCAACGCATGGTTTAACGGCTTGCAAAACGTCCTTGACGATAACGCGGCAACAAATCTTCTGAACATCACGAACGCGCTTGACGCGCGCGTGGATATGCTGGAAGCGGTGCTTTTCAATGACATTACGACAAATCCGTTCTTGATCCTCTTCGATGATCTCGACGGCGTAACGTCTACGGGCATTTGGAACGAGAGTTTGCAGAGGATCGAATGCTGACGCGGTACGCTTGCACGGCGGCGGAATTGTCGTGCGTGATCGGAAACATCTTCGCGGAGCTTTCCCCGCCATGCGCGGCTTGCGGCGCGGAGGTATTACAGATCACAGGAACAACGGTTACAGGGAACGCGGCAACGCTGACCGTTACCGAAGCGGGCTTCGATTTCGACGGGTGCGCCGACGATACCGCTATGATCGAGCGAATGCGGAAAGGACGGTGCATATATGCAAAGACCGGAGCGGGAGCGGAAAGAACCGACGGAATTCAACGTGATTGTGAAAGCGAAAGACCTTGTAAAGCACACCTTCACGATCACGAATTCGACGGAGCGCTACCCGAAGAAATACCGCTTCACGCTTGTAAACAGGATACAGGATAAAGCGGTGGACATTTACGAATGCGTCCTTGAAGCGAACGAATTAGACCTTCGGGACGCGCAGGAATACAGACAACGGCAGAAGCTACAAGCAAAGGCGCTGACCTATTGCAAGGAGCTTCTATTTTTCATAGAGCTTTCGCAGGAAATGGGCTTTATTTCTATGAGCAGTTGCGAATATTGGTCAAAACTTGCGCTTGAAGTGAAGTACATGACGACCGCGTGGAAGAAGCGGGACAAAACGAGAGCTTGAAAAACGTTCGGGGTACATCTTGATACGCCTAATTCGTCGAACGCCAACAACGTCCGCAACGTCAATTCGGACGGCTCTTTGAACAACAACAACGCGTACAACGGCAACAATGGCGTTCGCCCGCTTCGGTGGACTATGTGAACGAGTAGGCACAGCCGAAAGCAGAATACCACCATCAAAGGAAGGTGTATCCCGTCGCCGCTATCCACGGCGGGGACGAATACAGGATCGCCGATACCGGAGCATACCGCCTTCCGGCGGCTGGCAAAGGTTATAAACAGCGAGGATTTTTTATTATGACAGACTTTGAAAAGATACACAGTTTTGAAAGCCTATACAATGCCTACCGAAAGGCGCGGCAAGGCAAGAGGTGGAAAGGAGCGGCGGCAAAGTTTGAAGTTAATCTTCTTGAAGCGCTGAACCTATTAAGCGCGCAGATCAGAACGAAGCGCTATACCATGTCCCCGTATAACACGTTCGAGGTATACGAACCGAAGCGCCGCGTGGTTATGTCGAACAGCTACAAAGACAAGGTTGTTCAACATTCGCTTTGCGATAACGTGCTTGAACCGATTTTGACACGATCGTTCATTCGCGATAACTACGCGTCGCAGGTGGGGAAAGGTACGCATTACGGGTTAGACAGGCTTCAAGAGTTCATGCGGAGGTTTTACAGGAAGAACGGAATTGACGGCTGGATACTGAAAGGCGATATTTCAAAGTATTTCTATTCGATCCGGCACGACGTTTTGAAAACCTTAATCCGCGAGAAGATAACCGATCCGGACGTTTTGTGGCTGATTGATCTTATCATCGACAGCACCGAAGGCAACGTCGGAATACCGATCGGCAATCAAACTTCACAGCTTTTCGCCCTTCTCTACCTTGACGGGCTGGATCACTTCGTAAAGGAAAAGCTGGGTATCAAATATTACGGGCGCTATATGGACGACTTCTTTTTGATCCATCACGACAAAGCATATTTGCAGGAGTGCCGGAAGCAGATTGAAGCGTTCGTACAGGCGCGCGGGCTTTCGCTGAATGCGAAAACGAATATCTTTCCCTTGAAACACGGCGTTGATTTCTTGGGCTTTCATACATACTTGACCGAAAGCGGCGCGGTGATCCGCAAGGTGCGCCGCAGGAGCAAAAACAATATGAAGCGGAAGTTGAAGAAATTAGCCGCCCTTCACGCGGCGGGACGGATCGACGCAAAGACCGTTGAACAATCTTATCAAAGCTGGAGAGGACACGCCGAAAAGGGAAACAGTTATCACTTGATCCGGCGGACGGATCAGTATTACAACAGCTTAATGAAATCAAAGGAGGCGGCACAATGTCAAAAACATTAGGCAGTTTGTCGGTGGGCGCGAAGATTGAAGTTCCGGTTCTTTCGGCGTATCAATCGCGCTTCGGATCGAAGATCGTTTTCAAGATCGCCGACAAGAACCACAGCGGCTACCCGTCGAATTCCGTAACGCTGATTACGGAAAAAATCATTCAGTTAATGTGCTTCGACGCAAAGGAAGCAAGCAACAGCAACAGCGATCGGAAACAATACGGCAATAACCGCTATCAATATTCAAACATTCTGCAATGGCTGAACAGTAACGCGGCGGCGGGCGCATGGTACAGCGCAAAGCACAGCGCAGACGCGCCGCCCACAAACGCGAACGTATGGAACAATTACAACGAATACGACGCGTGGGCGGGCTTCCTTGCTATGCTTGATCCGAAGTTCGTTGCGGAGCTTCTGACAACAACGCAGACCGTCGCAAGAAACACCGTTACCGACGGCGGAAGTTATGAAACGGTAACGTCAAAAATGTTCCTTCCGTCCACCACAGAGGTGGGGCTTGCGAATGAAAACAATATCGCAGAAGGAACGCTTCTTGCGCTATTCAGCAACGACGCTTCCCGCGTCGCTTATCCTACGGCGCAATGCGTGAGCAATTCGGAGTACACGAACAGCAATTTCAGCACGTCAAAGGGCTGGTATTGGTGGCTTCGTACGCCTAATTCGTCGTACGCCAACATCGTCCGCAGCGTCAATTCGGGCGGCTCTTTGAATAGCAACGGCGCGTGCCTCGGCAACCTTGGCGTTCGCCCGCTTTGTAATCTTAAATCTTCTATCTTGGTATCTGACAGCCCGAACAGCGACGGAAATTATACGGTAATCTACAATTCCGCGCCTTCCGCGCCGCCCAGCATTACCGCGCCAGCAACGTGTTACAGCGGGCAGAACATCAACATTTCTTGCGCGGCGGCGACCGATCCGGACGGCGACGCGCTGACCTATTGTTTCGAGCGCTCATACAACAGCGGCGCGTGGACACAGGTTCAAGCGTCCGCAAGCAGGACGTTCACGGAAGCGGTATCGACCGCGTGGAACACGTTAAAATACCGCGTCCGCGCAAAGGACAGCTACGGCAATTATTCCGCATACACCACAAGCGGAGATATTGCCGTAATCCATAACCAGCCGCCCGTGATTTCCGGCAGTAACGCCGATCTTGGCACGAAGCGCGGGGATTTCACCTATCAATACAGCGTAACCGATCCGGACGGCGACACGGTGAACGTTGTTGAAAAGATCGACGGAAAGACAATCGCGACGAAGAACGCGATCACGCTGGGCGCGACGCAGACGCTTTCCGTTTCCGGAAATACCTTCACGGCGCTTACGAACGCCCAGCACACGATCACAATTACGGCGACCGACAGCGCAGGAAATAGCGCCGTCCGGACGCTGACGTTCACGAAGTCGATCGCGGGCTTCGTTATCACGCTTTCAGCGCCGCTGGAAGCCAACAGCCAGCCGACACGCGCAAATGTCAAGGTAACGCGCGACATTCCGGCGGGCGGCACGTTCAAGGTTGAAGCGACGAACAATCCGTTTGACGCTTCCCCCGTTTGGGAGGATTGCACGAACGCGGTTGTTCAAGGCGTTGCACACGTTTTCACAAATAAGATCAACACGGCGGCACAGTACGGAATGAATATCCGCGTAACCGTCCAGCGCGGCGACGCGCTGACCGCTTGCTGGGTATCGGGGATCGGGGGGAATTTTGAATGAGCGTAATTCACAAGAAGAGCAACGGCGGAGCTTCCACCGAAATTGAAAAAGAGGTTCGGGAAGTCAAAGCGGCGGGAGAGCAAACCGCCGCTTTGCTTGCCCTATCCTTCAAAGCGCAGATCGTGCAGGATCGCGCCGCCGGAACGAACGTCATTTCCGACGCGGCGATCCTGCAATCGGCGGAAGTGATCGAATACGACGAATACGCCGACAATCACGCTTACAACACCGTCGGCGAAATCATCAAGCACAACGGGCGGTA
>OHEJ01000663.1_pt1 | contig 11854 bp, 11 predicted proteins | sample 1567261 | NCBI WGS metagenome assembly OHEJ01 (sample SAMEA3879550, study PRJEB24766) | human gut metagenome | biome: human-associated habitat; feature: feces | place: USA | collected 1985/1987 | reverse complement strand
GCAAAGCCATCCAGCTCCACCCGCTCGCATGTACGGCATTCAACGCCGACTTCGACGGTGACCAGATGGCCGTGCACCTTCCCCTGGGCAATGAAGCCATCCTCGAGGCTCAGATGCTGATGCTCGGCTCGCACAACATCCTCAACCCTGCCAACGGCGCTCCTATCACCGTGCCGTCGCAGGACATGGTACTCGGTCTCTACTACATCACCAAGCTCCGCAAAGGCGACAAAGGCGAAGGGCTCAAATTCTACGGTCCCGAAGAAGCACAGATCGCCTACAACGAAGGCCGCGTGACACTCCACGCTCCCGTTTCGGTGGTGGTCGACGACATCGACGAGCAGGGCAACCCCATCACGCATCTCGTCGAAAACACCTCCGTGGGCCGCGTGCTCGTCAACCAGTACGTCCCCAAGGAAATCGGCTACGTCAACGAGATCCTGTCGAAGAAATCGCTCCGCACCATCATCTCCAAGGTGATCAAAAAATGCGGTATCCCCCGCTCGGCACAGTTCCTCGACGACATCAAGAACCTCGGCTACTACATGGCATTCCGCGGCGGTCTGTCGTTCAACCTCGGCGACGTGATCATCCCGAAGGAAAAAGAAGAATACGTGCGCGAAGGCTACGAGCAGGTTCAGGAAGTGATGAACAACTATTCGATGGGCTTCATCACCAACAACGAACGCTACAACCAGATCATCGATATCTGGACACACGTCAACGCCCGCCTCGCCGACACCCTCATGAAGCAGATCTCGGCCGACCAGCAGGGCTTCAACCCTGTGTTCATGATGCTCGACTCGGGCGCCCGTGGTTCGAAAGACCAGATCCGTCAGCTCTCCGGCATGCGCGGCCTTATGGCCAAGCCTCAGAAATCAGGCGCCGAAGGCGGCCAGATCATCGAAAACCCGATTCTCGCCAACTTCAAGGAAGGCCTCTCGGTGCTCGAATACTTCATCTCCACCCACGGTGCACGTAAAGGTCTTGCCGATACGGCCCTCAAGACAGCCGACGCCGGTTATCTTACCCGCCGTCTTGTCGACGTGGCCCACGATGTCATCATCCACGAGGAAGACTGCGGCACGCTCCGCGGCCTCGTTTGCACCGAAATCAAGAACAACGACGAGGTGGTTGCCTCGCTCGGCGAACGCATCCTCGGCCGCGTTTCGGTTCACGACATCATCGACCCGATCTCGGGCGAAGTGATCGTAGCCGCCGGCGAAGAGATCAACGACGACGCCGCCGACCGCATCAACGCATCGCCGATCGAATCCGTCGAGATCCGCTCGGTGCTCACCTGCGAAAGCAAAAAAGGTGTGTGCGCAAAATGCTACGGCCGCAACCTGGCCAACAACCGCCTCGTACAGAAAGGCGAGGCTGTCGGCGTCATCGCCGCACAGTCGATCGGCGAACCGGGTACACAGCTCACCCTCCGTACGTTCCACGTCGGTGGTGTCGCATCCAACATCGCAGCCGTTTCTTCGGTCACCTCGCGCTATGAAGGCATCCTCGAAATCGACGAGCTCCGCACCGTCAAGACCGACGAAGTCGACGCCAAGGGACGCAACGTTGAAGTGGTCATCGGCCGTCTTGCCGAAATGCGCATCATGGATCCCAACACCAAGATGATGCTCACCAACGCCAACATTCCCTACGGCTCGAAACTCTACTTCGACAACGGCGCCACAATCAAGAAAGGCGACGTGATCTGCGAATGGGACCCCTTCAATGCCGTAATCTGCAGCGAAGCCGGCGGTAAAGTTCAGTACGTCAACCTCCTTGAAAACATCACCTACCGCGTCGACTCCGACGAACAGACCGGTCTGCGCGAAAAGATCATCATCGAATCGAAGGACCGCTCGAAAGTGCCCGAAGCCAACATCCTCGACGCCAACGGCCAGGTTGTCAAGACCTACGCTCTCCCTGTGGGTGCTCACCTCATGGTCGATGAAGGCGCCGAACTCAAGCCGGGCGAAATCTTCGTCAAGATTCCGCGCGCTTCCGGCAGCGCAGGCGATATCACCGGCGGTCTGCCCCGCGTCACCGAGCTCTTCGAAGCACGCAACCCGTCCAACCCGGCTATCGTTGCCGAGATCGACGGCGAAGTCAACTTCGGCAAAGTGAAACGCGGCAACCGCGAGATCTCCGTCACATCGCGTCTGGGTGAAGTCAAGAAATATCTCGTGCCTCTGTCGAAACAGATCCTTGTTCAGGAAAACGACTACGTGCGCGCCGGCACACCCCTCTCCGACGGCGCCATCACGCCGGCCGACATCCTCAACATCAAGGGTCCGACAGCCGTTCAGGAATACATCGTCAACGAAGTTCAGGACGTCTACCGCATGCAGGGCGTGAAGATCAACGACAAACACTTTGAAGTGATCGTACGCCAGATGATGCGCAAAGTCAACATCCTCGACCCGGGCGACACCTGCTTCCTCGAACAGCAGATCGTCGACAAACACGCATTCATGGAAGAAAACGACCGCATCTGGGGCAAGAAAGTGGTTACCGACGCCGGCGACAGCGAAAATGTCAAACCCGGTCAGATCATCACCGCCCGCAAGCTCCGCGATGAGAACTCGGCACTCAAACGCCGCGACCTCAAGCTCATCCAGGTGCGCGACGCCGTGCCCGCCACATCGGAGCAGATACTCCAGGGCATCACACGCGCCGCTCTCCAGACCGGCAGCTTCATGTCGGCCGCATCATTCCAGGAAACGACCAAAGTGCTCAACGAAGCCGCTATCAACGGCAAGACCGACAATCTCGAAGGCATGAAAGAAAACGTGATCTGCGGTCACCTCATCCCCGCAGGCACCGGTCTTCGCGAATACGACCGTCTTGTCGTAGGCTTGAAAGACGACATCGAAGGCATGTTTGACACGCCCATCGACGAGATCGAAGAAATCACCGACGCAACAGTGGAAGCCGCCGAATAATCGCCGGCATCCCCCCGCATAAACCAAGGCGGCATGCCCATCCAAGGCATGCCGCCTTGGTTCTTTTTCAGGCTCGGAGTTCTCCGAGTTCTCAGAACCCTCAGGGTCCTCAAAATTATCAGAGAGAAAATTGCTGAGGCGGGCGGGTGTTTTGTGGAGCGATTCGCCGGATAATTTGAAAATAATATGTATTTTTGCACGAAATTACGCAGATTAGTATGATGAAGAAACGTAAAAGCCGTTTCCGCGTACGCGGCTCGCAAATAGTGTCGTCGATAAGCATCACAATGGTGCTTCTGGTGCTGGGCATTGTAGCCCTCACCGGCATCATCGCCCACCGTGTCACCGACAATCTTCGCTCGGGCATCGGCATGGTGGTGATAGTCGATGAGCTTGCCGCCGACACAGCCGCCGATTCGCTGTCGGCAACGCTGAAAAATGCGCCTTACGCCCGTCAGGTGACATTCGCCTCGGCCGAAGAGGTGCACAAGCGGTGGAAAGAACAGCTCGGCGGCGACGAGCTGCCCGACGTGAATCCATTTCAGCCTGAATATGAGGTGGCTGTCAACGCCCAATGGTCGTCGGCCGATTCGCTCGATGCCATCGCGGCACGGCTGGCGGCAATGCCTGCCGTCTACGATGTGAAAGTGCATAAAGCGATAGCTGCCAACATCAACCGCACCGTCAGCACCGTCATGCTGGTGCTCCTTGTGGTGGCCATAGCGCTGCTCATCATATCGTTTGTGCTCATCCGCAACACCGTCAGCATGGAGGTCTACGCCCAGCGCGTGATCATCCACACCATGCAGTATGTAGGCGCGCGTCCCGGATTCATCCGGCGCCCCTATGTGATGCGGAGCATGCTCAGCGGAATCGCCGCCGGCGTCATAGCCTCGGCGCTGCTGGCGCTGCTGCTCGTGTGGGTGCGCTCGGTCAACGCCGGCATAGCCGACGCAATAGGCATCGTCGGCGCCCTCTGTGTGTTCGCAACCCTCATCCTCATAGGCGCCGGCGTCTGCGCCCTTGCTGCCACCTTCGCCGCCAACAAATATCTGCGCCGTAGCTACGACGAAATATTCCAGTAAATCAACAAGCAAATCAATATACAAATGGCCAATAAAAAAAACAGCTCAGCCACCCGCACTCAGAACGCCGGTGACACTCAGACAGCTCAGCCAACCGTCCCCAAAAAATATACTTTCCCGCTCGGAAAATCCAACTTCATCATCATGGCAGTGGCCGTGGTGATGATCGTCACGGGATTCATCCTGATTGCCGGCGGCGGCACCGACGACGGATCGTTCAATCCGGAGATCTTCTCCACGCGCCGCATCGTCGTGGGCCCGACAATAGCCTTCCTCGGCTTCATTGTCATGGGTGTGGGCATCATGTGGACCGACCGCAAAAAGAAAGCGCAGTTTGAACTGATGAAACAGCTTTCGGAGGAATCCGACGGCAAGCAGCAATAGTAATCCCCGCCTGACAACACACCCGCATCAACATCACAACAAACATCTGCAACTCATCAATGGATACATTTGACGCACTGATCATGGGCATCGTGCAGGGACTGTCGGAGTACCTGCCGATCAGCTCCAGCGGTCATCTCGAGATATGCCGCGAAGTGCTCCGGATGCCGCTTCGCGGCGCCGATGCCCTCGAATTCACCGTAGTGCTCCATGTGGCCACAGTGCTGAGCACCATCGTGGTGCTCTGGCGCGAATTTGCCGGTCTGTGCACCTCATTTTTCACATTCCGCCGCGATGCCAACACCATCTACGTCTGGAAGATACTTCTCTCCTGCATCCCTGTGGCCGTCGTAGGCCTCTTTTTCAAAGACCAGGTTGAGGAATTTTTCGGCAACGGCCTCACGATCGTAGGCATCTGCCTTAGGGTCACAGCCGCCCTGCTCGCCTTCGCCTATTTCTATCCGCGCCGGCGCGCCAACCTCACATCGCGCGGAGCGGTGAAAGAGCACGACATACGCTGGACCGACGCATTCGTCATCGGCTGCGCCCAGGCAGCGGCAGTGCTCCCCGGCCTCAGCCGCAGCGGCTCGACAATAGCCACCGGTATGATCCTCGGTGACCGCCGCAGCCAGCTGGCTCAGTTCTCGTTCTTCATGGTCATCATCCCCATACTCGGCGAAGCGCTCCTCGACGTGAAAAAGATCATCGAGCAAGGGTCGCTGTCGGCCGGCATCAGCTTCATGCCGATGCTCGTCGGATTCCTTGCAGCGTTTCTGGTGGGATGCCTCGCATGCAAATGGATGATCAGCCTCGTGAAGAAAGGCAAGCTCGTGTGGTTTGCCATCTACTGTGCCATTATGGGCATCGTGTGCATAGTCTGGTAGTCAACAGCCACAATCATTAAACAATAGTCATGGACTGGATAAACGGTGAAGTGTTATACATCGACAAGCCTGTAGGGTGGACATCGTTCGACGTGGTGAAACGCGTCAGAGGTGCCATTCTGCGACGTCTTCACCTGAAGAAATTCAAGGTGGGCCACGCCGGCACGCTCGATCCGCTGGCCTCCGGCGTAATGATCGTCACCACGGGCCGCGCCACCAAGCGCATCGAAGAACTCCAGTCGGGCATCAAGGAATATGTGGCCACAATGGCCCTCGGAGCCACCACGCCGAGCTTCGATCTCGAAACCGAAGTGGACGCCACCTACCCCACCGAACACATCACCCGGGAGCTCGCCGAGAGCGTCCTGGCGCAGTTCAAAGGCACAATCGAGCAGGTGCCTCCCGCCTTCTCCGCATGCAAGATCGACGGATGCCGGGCCTACGACATGGCACGCAAAGGCGAGGAAGTGAACCTCCGGGCCAAGACACTCGTTATTGATGAAATAGAGCTCGTCGACTTTCAGCCCGACCTCCTCACAGTGAGGGTGGTGTGCAGCAAAGGCACCTACATCCGCGCGCTGGCCCGCGACATAGGCCTGGCGCTCGGCTCGGGCGCACATCTGACGGCTCTGCGGCGCACCCGCACGGGCGATGTCACCGTCGACCGATGCATGAGCGTCGAAGATGCCGCCGACCTTGTCTACCGCAGCTCGGTGGAATATCCCGAATGGTATGAAGGCCATCGGCTCGATGAGCGGCACTGCGCCGCACGCACCGCCGCAGCCAGCGACGACACCACGACCAACGAAGAATAACCAAAAGCAACAATATCCAAAACATAGATATGAAACTATCGCAATTTAAATTCAACCTCCCCGACGAGCTTATAGCCCAGCACCCCGTGCCGCAGCGCGATGAATCACGTCTAATGGTGGTGCACCGCGCCTCGGGCGAGATTGAGCATCGGATTTTCAAAGACATCATCGACTTTTTCGACGATGGCGATATTTTTGTGTTCAACGACACCAAGGTGTTTCCCGCACGCCTCTACGGTTATAAAGAGAAGACGGGCGCACGCATCGAGGTGTTCCTTCTCCGCGAACTCAATGCCGAAAACAAGCTGTGGGACGTGCTCGTAGAGCCCGCACGCAAGATACGCATCGGCAACAAACTATATTTCGGCGACGGCGAGACCATGGTGGCCGAAGTGATCGACAACACCACCTCGCGCGGCCGCACGCTGCGTTTCCTCTACGACGGACCGCACGATGAATTCAAGCGCGAACTCTTCAGCCTCGGTGCGCCGCCACTCCCCCAGTATATCCTCCGCGAGCCCGAAGAACTCGACTTCGAACGCTATCAGACCATCTACGCCGAAAAAGAAGGCGCCGTTGTGGCACCGGCCGCCGGCCTCCACTTCAGCCGCGAACTGATGAAACGTCTGGAGATAAAAGGCATCAAGCAGGCGTTCATGACCGTCCACAGCGGTCTGGGCAACTTCCGCGAAATCGACGTTGAGGATCTCACCAAGCACCGCATGGACTCCGAGCAGCTCGAAGTGACGCAGACGCTCGTCGATATGGTCAACGGCGTCAAGGACGAACACCACCGCGTGTGCGCTATCGGCACATCGGTGCTCCGCGGCATAGCAAGCGCCGTGAGCATGGGCGGCCACATGAAGACCTATTCCGGCTGGACCAACAAATTCATCTTCCCGCCCTACGACTTCACCGTCACCGACGCACTTCTCAGCAACTTCCACATGCCCTACTCCACCATGCTCATGATGGTGGCCGCATTCGGAGGCTACGAAACGGTGATGGCAGCCTATCGCGAGGCCGTGAAGGAGAAATACCGCTTCGGCGCCTACGGCGATGCGATGCTGATAGTGTGACCGTCGCCCGCTAATCACTGAATCCCATGGCAGCCACCAGCGAATATCTGACCATCGCGGCACCGTCACAAGCGGTGATGCGTGAAAAGATGAGCAAATTCATCTCGTTCGCATTCCCGGTGTCGACGGCAGCCGAAGCGCGTGAGAGGATATCGGCAGTGGCAGCCGACTATCACGACGCCCGGCATGTGTGCTGGGCATATATGATAGGCGTCGCCGGCAGCGAATTCCAGAGCAACGACAACGGAGAGCCGTCAGGAACGGCCGGAAAGCCTATTCTCGGGCAGATACGCTCACTGGGACTGACCAACGTGGCCGTGGCCGTAGTGAGATATTTCGGCGGAATAAAGCTCGGCACCTCGGGACTTATCGCCGCCTACCGCGAATCGGCACGTCTGGCGCTCGAAGCCGCCGAAAAAGTGACACGCTGCGAGATGTCGAGCATCAGCCTGACATTCCCCTATCAGGCCATGAACGACGTGATGCGACTGGCCAAAGATCCCGACGTGAGGATCGCCGCACAGGAGTTTGACAACACGTGCAGCATCACCCTCGAAATCCGAGCCGACCGCGCCGAGAGCCTCCGCGGCCGTCTTGCCGGCATTGACGGCACATCCGTGGGCGAAGCCATCGGCTGACGGCACGACGCCCTCCCCCATTCAATAAGAACGATTTATCAAACCATATAAATCACATTTCACCACCAATCAAAGACAATGGACGAAGATCTGAAGAAAAAACTCAGCAAGGACCCCGACGGCCTGCTCACTTATGAATATATCGCCAACAACATCGACTCGATCGAAAACGATCTGCCCGAACTGATTGAAAACATGGTGGCCGTGGATCCCTGCGGTCAGTTCTGCGTGAGCGCCGCACGCTATCTCCACGCCATCGACGCCGAAAAATTCGCGCCTTCGGTAAGCCGTCTGATAGCCGCAGCTATCGACAAGGACCGCGACCGCGCCTACATAGGCCGTCTGCTCCCCGACATCTGGGGCGAGGACTACGCCGACCGCGTTGATGAGCTCAAAGCCTCCGACGACAATTTCCGCCGCATTCACAAACGCATTTTCCCCACCGGTATCTGACAGAATCATGAAATCCGCTCTCCGAAAAATAATCACAATCATGGCCGTCGGTATTGCCACCGCAGCCTACGCATCATCATCCGACATGGACACACCCGACTCAACTGCCTGCCCCCGCGTGCTCATCCACACCACGGCCGGCGACATCACCGTGGAGCTGTATAACGACACGCCCATCCACCGCGACAACTTCCTGAAACTCGCTTCGGAAGGCTACTACGACGGCGTCCTGTTTCACCGCGTTGTGCCGGGATTCGTCGTGCAGGGCGGCGACCGCGAATCGGTCAACGCCGCGCCCGGACAGCATCTCGGCTCCGGCACCCCGGGCTACACCCTCGAAGCCGAAATCCGCTATCCGAAGCATTTCCACAAACACGGAGCGCTGGCGGCCGCGAGAGCGACGACACCAACCCCGATAAACGGTCGAGCGGCTCGCAATTCTATTTCGTCACCGGCAAGGTGGTGCCGGAAGGCAAACTGCGCTCAACCGAACGGCGCACCACTCTCGAGCTGGAGCAGAAGATACTCTCCGCCCTCAACGAACAGCACCGCGACACCATAATGGCCATGCGCCGCGCCCACGACTTCAAAGGACTGAGCGCGCTTCAGGACAGCCTGGTGATCGAAGCTGAGAATCAGGCCAAGGCCAACCGCTTCACATTCACCCCCGAGCAGCGCCAGGCCTACACCACCGTCGGCGGCGCTCCGGCGCTCGACGGCGAATACACCGTGTTCGGTGAAGTGACCGACGGCCTCGACGTGGTCGACAGCATAGGCGCCGTGGCCACCGACGCCAACGAACGACCACTCACCGACGTGCGCATCATATCAATGGAAATAATCGCCGGCAACGGTCAGAAATGATTGAATATTCGCTACATACGCTCGAAAACGGACTGCGGGTTGTGCATCATCGCGATGACTCGACCTCGCACATCGCACTGAACATACTCTACAATGTCGGTGCGCGCGACGAGTCGCCCCGTCTCACGGGCATGGCTCACCTGTTTGAGCATCTTATGTTCGGCGGATCGGTCAACGTTCCCGACTACGACTACGCGCTTGAAATGGCCGGAGGCGCCAGTAACGCCTGGACATCAAACGATTTCACCAACTTCTACGACATCGTACCGGCCGAAAACATAGCCACGGCATTCTGGACCGAAAGCGACCGCATGCTGCGTTTGGCCTTCACTCCACAATCGCTGCAGGTGCAGCGCAACGTGGTGATGGAGGAATTCAAGCAGACATGCCTCAACAAGCCCTATGGCGACATCGGCCATCTACTGCGAGGCCTCATCTACACCACCCACCCCTACAGCTATCCGACCATCGGACGTGAGCTGAGCCACATCGAGCGTGTGACCATGGACGATGTGAAACGCTTCTTCTTCAGCCATTACGTGCCCAACAATGCCGTGCTCGCCGTTGCCGGCCGCATATCGGCGGAACGCACCTTCAAGCTGGCCGACAAATGGTTCGGGCCGATACCGCGCCGCGACATCGCGCCGCGCACCTACAGCGCGGAACCGGAACAGACCGCGCCGCGGCGCCTCGAGGTGGTGCGCGACGTGCCGCAGACACGCATCATCATAGCGGCACGCATGGACGCCTACAGCCATCCCGACTACCGCGTGGCCGACCTCATCACCGACATCCTTGCATCCGGTCATTCAGCACGCTTCAACCGCGAGCTGGTGATGGGCACCGATCTCTTCACGGCGGCCGACGCCTCCGTCTCGGGCAACGAGGAAGAGGGCTTCATAATGCTCTCGGGAAGCCTGCGATCCAACGATGAAGCCACCGTGGCCGCCGGCGAGCAGGCGCTGCTTGCACAGATGCGGAGAATAGCCACCGAGCCGGTGAGCGACCACGAACTGAACAGGACCCTCAACCGCTTCGAGAGCAACGCCGTATTTGCGCGCCTGAGCTATGTGGCCAAAGCGCGCGAGCTGGCCAAAGCGGTCATGAACGGCGAGGATATCAACAACATCATCTCGGCCTACCGCAGCATCACCGCCGCCGACATCAGCCGCGTTGCCGCACGGCTGTTCAGCCCGCAGCGGCTCTGCACGCTCATCTACCGGGCAAAATAAGCCGAAGCCGCCACCGGAAATACCGTCAGCGGCGCTATGTGGCGGTCAAGAGCCTGATCTCTTACTATAATATCATTTGCGCATCGACCCGAAATAGACGTCGAGCACATCACGGGCGGCCGTGAACGAACTCTGGCGGTTGGCCAGAACGCGCGCCTCGCGGTCGGCGAGAAGGGCGGCAATGTCGGGGTTGCCATAGAAATGGAGGCGCAGCTGTTCGTCGATCGTCTCACGCATCCAGTAGCGCGCCTGCTCGAGGCGTTTCTGCTCGAAATAGCCGTTCTCGGTCACAAAAGCGAAATAGCGGTCGACCATATCCCACACTTCAGCGATTCCAAGCTCGTAATAGCCCGAATAAGTGAGCACCTCGGGCTGCCAGCCGGAAGCTGTCGGCGGGAAGAGATGCAGAGCGCTTCTGAACTGAGCCTGCGCCAACTGAGCGCGCGGGATGTTGTCGCCGTCGGCCTTGTTGATCACGATGCCGTCGGCCATCTCCATGATGCCGCGCTTGATGCCCTGCAGCTCATCGCCGGTGCCGGCAAGCTGAAGGAGCAGGAAGAAATCGACCATCGAATGAACGGCTGTCTCACTCTGACCCACGCCCACGGTCTCCACGAAGATATTGTTGAACCCGGCCGCCTCGCACAGCACTATGGTTTCGCGCGTCTTGCGGGCTACACCGCCGAGCGAGCCAGCCGACGGGCTGGGACGCACAAACGCCTTGGGATGAACGGCAAGGCGCTCCATGCGCGTCTTGTCGCCGAGGATAGAGCCTTTGGTGCGCTCGCTCGACGGATCGATGGCAAGCACGGCCAGTTTGCCGCCTTGCTTGAGCACATGCAGGCCGAACACGTCGATCGACGTCGACTTGCCGGCACCCGGCACGCCGGTGATGCCGATGCGCCGCGAGTTGCCAGAGTGAGGCAGACACTTCTCTATCACTTCCTGGGCTATCACCTGATGGTCGGCCGACAGGCTCTCGACGAGCGTCACGGCGCGCGAAAGCATGGTGACGTCGCCTTTCACTATGCCTTCGACCATCTCGGCGGCCGACGGCATAGGCTTGCGCCGGTGGCGTTTGAGATAGGGGTTGACACTCGGCGGCTGGGCCACGCCTGAGTTGACCGTCAGGCCAATGTATTGCGATTCGTTTTCAGGATGTTCGATTTTGTCTGCCATGGCTTATCGTGATTGGGCTATTGGTTTAAGGCTTTGATTATCTGACAATCTCGCTCACGGCGCGGATGATCTGCGAGGGCGTGGCGGGAGCATTGGTGATGAGGGTGATGCGCGCGTTGAGCATGTCCGACGACGGATCGGCCTTCGACGGATCGAAGGTGACGGTCACCTTAGCCTCGCCGCCATGCTTGATTTTAGAGGAGCTGACGCTGACGGTGAGCGCCTTGTCGGGCGAATAGACGCGGCGCACAAGCAACGGATTCCGGCCGGTATTGCTGATGGTGAATGTGCGGGTC
>OHEJ01000662.1_pt1 | contig 11871 bp, 9 predicted proteins | sample 1567261 | NCBI WGS metagenome assembly OHEJ01 (sample SAMEA3879550, study PRJEB24766) | human gut metagenome | biome: human-associated habitat; feature: feces | place: USA | collected 1985/1987 | reverse complement strand
TTCGGAGTATTGAAATTCTCCGCATTAAGACGAGAGGTACATATCCAGAATGAGGACGGTACGGTTTCTGAAGAAATCAAGGAACGTACCTACGATTTGAAGTGTAAGGAGCAAGGACGCATGATACAGGTGAGTATTCCGGCTTCGGTTCCGTTAAAGGAATTTGACTACAATACAGAGGTGGAAATCATCAATCCTGTAGCTGATACGGTGGCAACCGCTACATTTCAAGGTGCAGACGTGGACTGGTACATCAAGGCAGAGGATATTGTCCTGAAAAAAGGGGCTGCCATGAATCCCCAGACACCGAAGAAAGACGCTCCCCCTACAAAATAACAGCTAAATAAGAGAAAAGCGAAAGGAGGATTGTTCCCATGAAGCAGCTTTTTCCCCGTGGAAAACGTATCCGCCCCACGGATAAAGACCTTGTGTTCCATACTGCCCTTGCCGCCCTGTTCCCTGTCTTCCTGCTGGTTGTCCTGCTGTTTCATAAAGGGCAAATAGCCGGAACCAACTGGCAGGAAGTGTCCCTCTCCCAGATAGTACAGGATGTAAACATCCCTTACCTGTTATTTAGTATGGGCGTGGCAGTGCTGGTGTGTCTTACAGCCGTTCTTCTGTTCTGGCGATACCGCAGGGACGAAGTAAAGCAACTCATCCACCGCCAAAAGTTGGCAAGGATGGTATTGGAAAACAAGTGGTATGAATCGGAACAGAGAAAGGAAGACGCTTTTTTCAAGGACTTGTCTTCCAGCCGTTCCAAAGAAACCATCACTTACTTTCCCAAAATCTACTACCGGATGAAACAGGGCTTGCTCCATATCCGTGTGGAAATCACCTTGGGGAAATATCAGGAACAGCTCTTAAACTTGGAGAGAAAGCTGGAAAGCGGCTTGTACTGTGAGCTGACGGATAAGGAATTAAAGGATTCCTATGTGGAGTACACCCTGCTCTATGATACCATTGCCAACCGTATTTCCATTGAGGACGTACAGGCAAAGGACGGCAGGCTCCGTCTTATGGAAAATGTCTGGTGGGAGTATGACAAGCTCCCCCATATGCTCATTGCCGGAGGAACCGGCGGCGGAAAGACCTATTTCATCCTGACCCTCATTGAAGCCCTGCTCCGCACTAACGCCGTCCTGTTCGTGTTAGACCCAAAGAACGCCGACCTTGCGGATTTACAGGCGGTTATGCCGGATGTGTACTACAAAAAGGAAGATATGCTCGCCTGCATTGACCGTTTCTATGAGGAAATGATGAAACGCAGCGAAGACATGAAGCTCATGGAGAATTACCGGACAGGGGAAAACTACGCTTACTTGGGACTTCCGGCAAATTTCCTTATCTTTGATGAATATGTGGCATTTATGGAAATGCTCGGCACAAAAGAAAATGCCGCTGTTCTCAACAAATTAAAGCAAATCGTTATGCTTGGGCGGCAGGCTGGTTTCTTCCTGATTCTCGCCTGCCAGCGTCCGGACGCAAAGTATCTGGGGGACGGAATCCGTGACCAGTTCAATTTCCGTGTGGCTCTGGGGCGGATGTCGGAAATGGGCTATGGGATGATGTTCGGGGAAACCACAAAGGACTTCTTCCTCAAGCAGATAAAAGGGCGTGGCTATGTGGATGTGGGAACCAGCGTTATCTCGGAGTTTTACACGCCCCTTGTCCCAAAAGGGCATGATTTCCTCAAGGAAATTAAAAAGCTCATAGACAGCAGGCAGGGAGTGCAGGCGGCGTGCGAAGCGAAAGCCGCAGAAACGGACTGACCTGCTGTGGCTGGTGTGCCGCAAGGCACGCCAGCATAAACCCCTCGTATCTAACAGAGGGGTACAAATCGACAGGCAACAACTAAACAACAGGGCAGAATCCCACGGTACACAAGGGATTTTTCCCATATCCGGCGTATGTCAACAAGGCTCCAAAAGTTGACATACGCTTTTTTAGACAGGAGGGATTTTCACTGAATGAAGAAACATGGGTACGGGACATTAAAGAGAAACGGGAAAGTTACGGTATCTCACAACAGAAACTTGCATTAGCTGCCGGAATCACACGTCCGTACCTGAGCGACATTGAAACGGGCAAGGCTCACCCATCCGAAGCATTACAGGAAGCCATCACGGAAGCTCTGGAACGCTTCAATCCAGACGCTCCCCTTGAAATGCTCTTTGATTATGTGCGGATTCGTTTTCCCACTACGGATGTGAAGCATATCGTGGAAGACGTGCTGCGGCTAAAGCTGCCTTACTTTATCCATGAAGACTACGGCTTCTACTCGTACACGGAGCATTACTATCTGGGTGATATTTTCGTTCTGGTATCGCCGGAACTGGAAAAAGGGGTGCTGCTGGAACTGAAAGGGCGTGGCTGCCGCCAGTTTGAAAGCTATCTGCTGGCACAGGAACGGAGCTGGTATGAGTTTTTCATGGATGTTCTCATGGAGGACGGCGTGATGAAGCGGCTTGACCTCGCCATCAATGACAAAACGGGAATCTTGAACATCCCCCATCTGACAGAGAAGTGCCGGAATGAGGAATGTATCTCGGTCTTCCGCAGCTTCAAGAGCTACCACAGCGGTGAACTGGTACGGCGTGGGGAAAAAGAATGTATGGGGAACACCCTGTATATCGGCTCCCTCCAAAGTGAAGTATACTTCTGCATTTACGAAAAGGACTATGAGCAGTACAAAAAGCATGATATTCCCATTGCAGACGCAGAGGTAAAGAACCGCTTTGAAATCCGGCTGAAAAATGAGCGTGCCTTTTACGCCATCCGTGACCTGTTAGAACATGACAATCCAGAACGGACAGCCTTTCAAATCATCAACCGCTATGTCCGGTTCGTGGACAGGGACGATACAAAGCCCCGTTCTGACTGGCGTATCAATGAGGAATGGGCGTGGTTTATGGGGGAACACAGGGGAAGCCTGAAACTGGCAACCAAACCGGAACCGTATTCCTTTGAACGCACCCTGCACTGGCTCTCCCATCAGGTAGCCCCCACGTTAAAACTGGCTCTCCGTCTGGATAAGATGAACCACACCCAGATTGTCCATGACATCATCACCCATGCAAAGCTGACGGAGAAGCACGAAAAAATCCTGAAGCAGCAAGCCGCCGCTGTAAAGAAAGTGGTGCTTTAACGGCGGCAATCTTAGAACCTAAGAACTTTTACAGAAAAGAAAGGAGATTTTATGAATTTCGGACAGAATCTTTACAACTGGTTTTTATCCAACGCCCAGTCCCTTGTGCTGCTGGCAATCGTGGTGATTGGACTGTACCTCGGATTTAAGAGGGAATTTTCCAAACTTATCGGTTTTCTGGTAGTGTCCCTTGTAGCGGTCGGTCTGGTCTTCAATGCGGACGGTGTAAAGGACATCTTACTGGAACTGTTCAATAAGATTATCGGTGCATAGAAAAAACATATCACACTTCCGTTATGGAGCAAGCTCTGATTGCTTCATGGCGGAAGTCCACTAGGGGCTTGGGGAGCGTAACTCCCCAAAAACCTGACAGAGAAAGGACGTGATACTGATTGAGGAAATGAGAATCTACATCCTGAACACTACACGGTTTTACCATGAGGATTTTGAGGAATATCCGGGGGCATGGTTTTCCTGCCCCGTAGATTTTGAAGAAATCAAGGAACGTCTTGGGATTCAGAGTGAGGAAGAAATTGAAATTGAAGACTATGAGCTGCCGTTTCCATTGGAGGGCAACACAAGGCTCTGGGAAATCAACGCCCTTTACCGGATGGTACAGGAAATGCAGGGAACGCCCCTCTATTATGAAATGGATGTGGTACAAAAGCGGTGGTTTTCCAGCTTTACGGAATTTATCGACCACAAAGACCAGATACGCTGCTATCCGGTGCAGGACGGGGAATCCCTCGCCCGTTATCTGGTACAGGAGGTACAGCTATTTGGAGAAGTACACCCAGACTTAATGAACCATATCGACTACGCTGCCATTGGTCGGGAGCTGGAAACCAGCGAAAACTACCTGTTTACGGACAATGGTATCTTTTATTACCGCTAAAAGGAGGTGGAGGAACTTGGAAGAAATGCGGATTTATATTGCCAACTTAGGAAAATACAATGAGGGCGAACTGGTAGGGGCATGGTTCACGCCGCCTGTGGATTTTGAGGAAGTCAAGGAACGTATCGGTTTGAATGATGAATATGAGGAATACGCCATCCATGACTATGAGCTGCCCTTTGAGATTGACGAATATACCCCCGTTGAGGAAATCAACCGCCTGTGTGAAATGGTGGAGGACTTACCGGAATACATTCAGGAGGAACTATCAGAGCTGCAATCGTACTTTGGCAGTATTGAAGAACTCTGTGAGCATGAAGATGATATTATCTGCCATTCCGGCTGTGATGATATGGCGGATGTGGCTCGCTACTATCTGGAAGAAAGCGGACAGCTTGGCGAACTTCCGGCACACTTACAAAACTATATCGACTATGCAGCCTATGGGCGTGACATGGAATTGGATGGAACCTTTGTTGTCACGAACCACGGCGTATATGAAATCTTACGGTAGCCCCGTCTGTATCTCTTTCAGGAAATACAGGCGGATTTTTTTATTCAGGGGCGGCTCTTTTGCTGCCCCCATCTTTTAGAAAGGACGGACAACATGAAGAAAATACGAAGCTATACCAGTATCTGGTCGGTGGAAAAGGTACTCTATTCCATCAATGATTTTAAGCTGCCATTCCCCATCATGTTCACACAGATGGCGTGGTTCGTGGTATCGGTATTTGCAGTTATGCTCTTGGGGAACCTCCCTCCCCTTTCGTTCATTGACGGGGCATTTTTGAAATATTTCGGTGTACCCTTTGCCCTCACTTGGTTCATGTGCCAGAAGACCTTTGACGGGAAGAAGCCTTACGGATTCCTGAAATCCGTACTGGCATATCTGGTACGCCCGAAACTGACCTATGCAGGAAAGCCCGTGAAGCTGGAAAAGGAATATCCGGCACAGTCCATCACGGCAGTAAGGAGTGATATTTATGGCATATCCGATTAAGTATATCGAAAATAACCTTGTGTTCAACCATGACGGGGAGTGCTTCGCTTACTATGAACTGCTTCCCTACAACTATTCCTTTTTAAGCCCTGAACAGAAGTATCAGGTACACGATTCGTTCCGGCAGCTTATCGCCCAGAACAGGGACGGGAAGATTCACGCCCTGCAAATCAGCACCGAAGCCAGCATACGGGCGGCACAGGAACGCTCCAAACAGGAAGTGACAGGTAAGCTAAAGGACGTTGCCTGTGCAAAGATTGACGCACAGACCGAAGCCCTGATTTCCATGATAGGGGAAAATCAGGTGGACTACCGCTTTTTTATCGGCTTCAAGCTGCTTGTCAATGAGCAGGAAGTCACCATGAAGCAGTTTCGCAGGGAAGCAAAGACCGCTGTTTCCGACTTCCTCCATGAAGTCAACCACAAGCTCATGGGGGATTTTGTTTCCATGAGCAATGAGGAAATCTGGCGGTTTCAGAAGATGGAAAAACTGCTGGAAAATAAAATCTCACGCCGCTTTAAAGTCCGGCGGCTTGATAAGGACGATTTTGGCTATCTGATTGAGCATTTATACGGGCAGACCGGAACCGCCTACGAAGATTATGAGTATTACCTGCCGAAGAAGCGGTTTCAGGAGGAAACGCTGGTGAAATACTATGACCTCATCAAACCCACCCGTTGTCTGATAGAGGAAAACCAGCGGTATCTGAAAATCGAACAGGAAGACGGGACAGTTTATGCCGCCTACTTTACCATCAACAGCATTGTGGGGGAATTGGACTTTCCATCCTCGGAAATCTTTTACTATCAGCAGCAGCAATTTACCTTTCCCATTGATACCTCTATGAATGTGGAGATTGTCACAAACCGGAAAGCCCTCTCCACGGTACGGAACAAGAAAAAAGAGCTGAAAGATTTGGACAACCACGCATGGCAGAATGACAGTGAAACCAGTACAAACGTGGTGGACGCTTTAGACAGCGTAAATGAACTGGAATCCACCTTAGACCAGAGCAAGGAATCCATGTACAAACTGTCCTATGTAGTGCGTGTGACGGCTCCCGACTTGGAGGAACTGAAACGCCGCTGCAATGAGGTGAAAGATTTTTATGATGATTTGAACGTGAAGCTGGTTCGCCCCTTTGGGGATATGCTGGGGCTGCATGGGGAATTTCTCCCTGCCAGCAAACGGTATCTGAACGATTACATCCAGTATGTCACCAGCGACTTCCTCGCTGGTCTTGGATTTGGGGCAACCCAGATGTTGGGGGAACCGGAGGGTATTTATATTGGGTACAGCCTTGATACAGGAAGAAATGTGTACTTAAAGCCTGCCCTTGCCAGTCAAGGGGTAAAAGGCTCCGTCACCAACGCCCTTGCTGCCGCTTTTGTCGGCTCCCTCGGCGGCGGAAAATCATTCAGCAACAACATGATAGTCTATTATTCCGTATTATTTGGGGCACAGGCACTCATTGTTGACCCGAAAGCGGAACGGGGACGCTGGAAAGAAACCCTGCCGGAAATCGCCCATGAAATCAATATCGTAAACCTGACTTCGGAGGAACAGAACAGGGGCTTACTCGACCCGTATGTGATTATGGAGAACCCAAAGGATTCCGAATCACTGGCAATCGACATCCTGACCTTTTTAACGGGCATTTCCAGCCGTGACGGGGAAAAGTTCCCTGTTCTTCGGAAAGCCATTCGTGCGGTGACAAACAGTGAGGAACGGGGACTTTTCAAAGTGATTGAGGAACTTCGGGCGGAGGGAACCACCATCAGCACCAGCATAGCCGACCATATCGAATCCTTTACGGACTATGACTTTGCACACCTGCTCTTTTCGGATGGGGATGTCACACAGTCCATCAGCCTTGAAAAGCAGCTCAATATCATTCAGGTAGCGGATTTGGTGCTGCCGGATAAGGAAACCTCATTTGAAGAATACACCACAATGGAGCTGCTTTCCGTGGCAATGCTCATTGTAATCAGCACCTTTGCCCTCGACTTCATCCACACCGACCGCAGCGTGTTTAAGATTGTGGATTTGGACGAAGCATGGAGCTTCTTACAGGTAGCACAGGGCAAGACCCTCTCTATGAAGCTGGTTCGTGCCGGACGTGCCATGAACGCAGGCGTTTACTTTGTCACCCAGAACACGGACGATTTGCTGGATGAAAAGCTGAAAAACAATCTGGGCTTGAAGTTTGCGTTCCGTTCCACGGACATCAACGAAATCAAGAAGACCCTCGCCTTTTTCGGGGTGGATTCCGAAGATGAAAACAACCAGAAGCGGCTCCGTGACTTGGAAAACGGACAGTGCCTTATCAGTGATTTGTACGGGCGTGTAGGAGTGATACAGTTCCATCCTATCTTTGAAGACCTGTTCCATGCCTTTGATACCAGACCGCCCGTGAGAAAAGAGGTGGAATGATGGTGATACATAGAACTTCCAACGGGCAGCAACTCCCTGTTCCCCATCACGCAAAAAAGAGATTGTCTTGGAAGATGGCAGGAAAAGTGATTGGCAGGGTGCTTCTGGCACTCCTGCTCATCCTCCTGCTGCTGGCAGTCTTCGGCACAGCCGCCCATGCTGCCGGACTGGTGGATGATACGGTGGACGCTGCCAACGAATACAGCAAATATCCTCTGGACAACTACCAGCTTGATTTTTATGTGGACAGCGGATGGGACTGGCTCCCGTGGAACTGGCTGGACGGTATCGGAAAACAGGTGATGTACGGGCTGTATGCCATCACAAATTTTATCTGGACAATCAGCCTGTACCTTTCCAACGCCACGGGGTATCTGATTCAGGAAGCCTACTCGCTGGACTTCATTTCCTCTACGGCGGATTCCATTGGGAAAAATATGCAGACCCTTGCAGGCGTTACCACAGGCGGCTTGTCCTCGGAGGGATTTTATATCGGGTTCCTGCTGATTCTCATTCTGGTGGTGGGGATTTACGTTGCCTACACAGGGCTTATCAAACGGGAAACCACAAAAGCCATCCATGCCGTTGTGAATTTCGTGGTGGTGTTCGTGCTGTCCGCTGCCTTTATCGCTTATGCTCCTGATTATATCGGGAAAATCAATGAATTTTCCGCAGACATCAGCAATGCCAGCCTGACCCTTGGCACAAAGATTGTGCTGCCGAACTCGGAAAGTCAAGGAAAAGACAGCGTAGATTTGATACGGGACAGCCTGTTTTCCATACAGGTCAAGCAGCCGTGGCTCCTGCTGCAATACGGCAACTCGGATGTGGAAAACCTTGGGGCTGACCGCGTGGAACGCCTGCTCTCAACCAGCCCAGACGAAAACAACGGGCAGGACAGGGAAGAAATCGTGGTGGAGGAAATCGAAGACAGGGAAAACACCAACCTTACCATCACAAAAACCATCAACCGCTTGGGAACCGTATTCTTCCTGTTTATGTTCAATATCGGTATTTCCGTTTTTGTATTCCTGCTCACGGGGATAATGATTTTTTCACAGGTGCTTTTTATCATCTACGCCATGTTCCTGCCTGTGAGCTTCCTCCTCAGCATGGTTCCCTCTTTTGAGGGGATGTCCAAACGTGCCATTACAAAACTGTTCAATACCATCCTTACCAGAGCCGGAATCACCCTGATTATCACGGTAGCGTTCAGCATTTCCACCATGCTCTACAACCTGTCTGGGGAATATCCGTTCTTCCTAACGGCGTTCTTGCAGATAGTGACCTTTGCCGGAATTTATTTCAAGCTGGGGGATTTGATGGGGATGTTCTCCTTACAAAGTGGGGATTCCCAAAGCATGGGGAGCCGTATCATGCGAAGACCCCGTATGCTCATGCACGCCCATATGCACCGTTTACAGCATAAGTTAGGACGTTCTGTGGCGGCTCTTGGGGCTGGTACGGCTGCCTACCACGCAGGAAAACAGGCTGGCTCAGACCAGAGAACTGCTTCCAGCTCCGGTTCTTCCAAACGGACACAGGCAGACCACAGCAGACCAGATGGGCAGGCAGCACCGGAAAAGGAATCCGCATGGAAACGGGCTGGTTCTGCGGTAGGTGCGGTGGCAGATACCAAAGATAAGATAGCCGATACTGCCGGACAGCTTCGGGAGCAGGCAAAGGATTTGCCTGTCAATGCAAAGTACGCTCTTTACCACGGGAAAACACAGGTATCAGAGGGAGTACGGGATTTTACTTCCAGCGTGACCCAGACCCGAACTGCCAGAACCGAACAGCGGAACGCACAGGCAGAAAGCCGCAGACAGACCATTGCAGAACGCAGGGCGGAACTGAAACAGGCAAAACAGCCACAACAAAGAGCTTCCGAATCCCCCAAAGGGACGGCTCCTGTCCATGAACGCCCTGTTACTGCAAAGCAGCCGGAAGATTTCCGAAACCATACCATTCATGCAGGAAAACCAGCCATGCAGCCAGCTTCCCCATCCATCAGGAAACGGGGACAGGTTCCTGATGGGGGAACTGTGGCAGAACGTTCTTCGGTTCCGGTAGTAAAGGCAGCTTCCATCCACCATGAACAGATACCGTCTGTAAGGACAGAACGCCAGATAGTCCCTCCGGCTTCCCCAGACAAACCAGAGGAAAGACAAAAGACAACTACTACACCTGCTGCTCCCCATCCGGCAAGACCTGTCCAGAACGATACGGCTCCTGTGATACCGGAAAGAAAACGGGCTGCCCCTGTGGTAAAAGAATCGAACTTTACCATCCGGCGTACCACCGCCAGAAAGGAGTGGACAAAAGCAGTAACAGCGGCTGACAAACAAAAGAAAGGGGAGAAACCATGAAGTTAAGACACCTTTTCTTTGCCTGTTCCGGCGTGTTCGTGATGATGTTCTTCCTGCTCCTTTTGGTGGTGATTGTCTTCTCGGATGAGGAAGACGGCGGAAGCGGCGGAAACCTTATCTATGGGGGCGTGAGCGTATCACAGGAAGTCCTCGCCCATAAGCCTATGCTGGAAAAGTATGCAAGGGAATATGGCATAGAGGAATACTTAAATGTGCTGCTCGCCATCATTCAAGTGGAATCCGGCGGCACACTGGAAGACGTTATGCAGTCCTCGGAATCTCTAGGGCTTCCCCCAAACTCCCTTAGTACAGAAGAATCCATCAAACAGGGCTGCAAGTATTTCTCGGAACTGCTCGCAGCGGCAGAAACAAAGGGCTGTGACTTAAACAGTGTGATTCAATCCTATAATTACGGCGGCGGTTTCCTAGACTATGTGGCAGGACACGGAAAAAAATACACCTTTGAACTGGCAGAGAGCTTCGCAAGGGATAAATCCGGCGGAAAGAAAGTCACCTACACCAACCCTGTTGCGGTAGAGAAAAACGGGGGCTGGCGGTATTCCTACGGGAATATGTTCTATGTCCTCTTGGTATCGCAATATCTGACCGTGGGACAGTTTGATGATGAAACGGTACAGGCTATCATGGACGAAGCCTTAAAGTATGAGGGCTGGACGTATGTGTACGGGGGCGATTCCCCCTCCACTTCCTTTGACTGTTCGGGACTGGTGCAGTGGTGCTATGGCAAGGCAGGAATCGCCCTGCCACGGACAGCACAGGAGCAGTACAATGTGACGCAGCACATCCCCCTGTCCGAAGCAAAAGCAGGGGATTTAGTCTTTTTCCACTCCACCTACAACGCCGGAACCTACATCACCCATGTGGGGCTGTATGTGGGAAATAACCGGATGTACCATGCCGGAAATCCCATTGGTTACGCAGACCTGACAGGCTCTTACTGGCAACAGCACCTTGCCGGAGCCGGACGAATCAAACAATAAGAAAGGATGAACCGATATGATTCAGATTAGAAAAGAGGAAAACCAGAAAAAGCAGAAAGAAAAGAAACTGAAAGTCTACAAAGTCAATACCCATAAAAAAACCGTGATTGCCCTGTGGGTGCTGCTGGCAGTGAGCTTCCTGTTTGCCGTCTATAAGAATTTCACGGCAATAGACATTCATACTGTCCATGAAACCAAAGTAATTGAGGAAACCATCCTCGACACCCACAAGATAGAGAATTTTGTGGAGAATTTCGCAGAAGTCTACTATTCATGGGAACAGTCCGCTGCTTCCATTGATAACCGGACAAATGCTTTAAAAGGGTATCTTACCGGAGAACTGCAAGCCCTGAATGTAGATACTGTCCGAAAGGACATCCCCGTATCGTCTGCCCTGACCGATTTTCAGATATGGGAAATCACAGAAGAAAAGGAGCAGCATTATCAAGTGACCTATACGGTGGAACAGCGTATCACAGAGGGAGAATCCAGTAAAACCGTCCGTTCCGCCTATCAGGTAACGGTCTATGTGGACGGCTCTGGAAACCTGACGATTATCCAAAACCCTACCATCACCAGCGTTCCCGTAAAATCCGGCTACACCCCAAAAGCAGTACAAAGTGACGGCACGGTGGATTCCATCACCACGGAGGAAATCAACGAATTTCTCACTACCTTTTTCAAGCTGTACCCTACGGCAACCGCAAAGGAGCTGACCTATTATGTAAATGAGGGTGTGCTGAAACCTGTGGGAAAAGAGTATATTTTCTCGGAACTGGTAAATCCGGTCTACAACCGAAACGGAAATCAGGTGACCGCTTCCCTTGCAGTAAAATATCTGGACAACCAGACCATGACAACACAGGTATCGCAGTTTGACCTTGTGCTGGAAAAGAACGGGGAAAACTGGAAGATTGTGAAATAGCTCTTGACTTTGCGACACAAATGTCGCATAATTATCAAAAGGGACATATGTGTCGCAAAGGAGGTTATAGTAGTGAGTGCTAAAGGCGATAAGACCAAA